>Ga0272441_10000094_pt1 | contig 190723 bp, 274 predicted proteins | sample SSMProp6N_FD_193582 | JGI IMG/M metagenome (GOLD analysis project Ga0272441, IMG submission 193582) | Marine sediment archaeal communities from Little Sippewissett salt marsh, Falmouth, MA, United States - SSM-Prop-6N | ecosystem: Environmental > Aquatic > Marine > Wetlands > Sediment ...
GAACGTTGCCAAGGTTGGTGTGTCCGCGTGTCTGTTGTTGTCAAGCGCCCTGCGGTGCGATCGAAGATCGAACTAGGATCGAGGTCGCCCGCAGGGCGCTACTCCTTTAAACGATGAACATTCAGATCCACAAATGGTATCACCTGAAGGCTACCAACGGGGACAACCTTGCAGAGATCGTCCCTGGGATGCTTGTTCGTTTTTCTACAGGCAACGCAACCGGACTCGTCGTCTTTGTGTTGGACGATCATGCGATAGGTGTTGTTTGGAATCGGGTGCCGACTCCAAATGAGAAGGCTGTCGTGGAATTGTCAAATTCTATTCAAGAAGACATTAACAGGGACATCCTAAATACCATCTGCGCTACCTCGGGTGCAACGCTCACCCCGCAAAATTAGAATGATTGTATCATGTTAGGACTCTGTTGTCACTACCTTGTTCCTGGACGGAAGCCAGGCACGTACGTAAACCAGCTGCGTATGCGCCAGCTGCAGCTCGGCAGGTTCAGGTGTGGTGATTACAGCGAAGACTTCATCCGCAATGCGTGGTACGAAAACCTAGCAACGCTCGTCGAACACCTTCCCGCCGTCTTTAAACGCTACAAGGTCTATAGGTTTCCGTCTGGCATCCTGCCCATGTGGGACCAGGTACCCGAACGCTTGTGGCGTGACGATGCCACAGTGCAATCCCAGTTTGCCGTCATCGGCAGGCTCGTCGTTGTAAACGGTGTTCGTGCCACATTCCACCCAGGTCAGTTCTGCTCGCTGTCGAGCGACAACTGGAGCGTGCGTGAGGCATCGGTCCGTGAACTAAATCACCATGCGTGGCAGTTCGACCAGATGATGTTGCCCGTCAGCCCGTACCACGCCATCAACGTTCACGGCGGCAAGCGCGGCTTCAGCGACGTGCTAATTGCCAGCATCAACGATACTACGAGCACGTCTCCTTACGGTCCACTGTCCAGCTCTGCACGTGAACGTCTTACGTTCGAAAACGACGAATGTAGCTACAGCACTGTCGACCTGCTTCGCATCTACAGGCATACAGGCGTACCCGTTGTCTTCGACTCTCACCATCATACGTTTAATACGGGTGGCATCAGCATGGTACTTGCGTCCAATGCAGCCAAGGAAACGTGGCGTGACGTCAAACCCCTGCAACACCTATCAAACTCTGATCCTGAACTTGCTTCTGACGCACGCTTTCAGGCGCGGCGCGCACACAGTGAATTCATTCATCACATCCCAGAGTGCCAATTACATGATGTGCAAAATGACACAATAGATCTGGACGTAGAGGCAAAATGTAAAAACCTAGCAATAGACAAGATGCGTAAGGATTTTCAAATTCATGACGTATCTTTGCACTGAAATTGTTGCAGGTAAGCAAGCGAATCGTCCAAAATGAATTGTTGTGATAAGTGTGATTGCGAATTTACTCGTCGATACGTACGAAAATTTATGTGTGAACAACACTTGTGTTCAAACGAATGTAACTGTTGATGAGATTGAACCATACCAATCATTGCTTGAGGGATTACATAGCAATGCTTATGTAACTACCTGTGTTAAAAGCGCAAGGTAAGGAAACCGAACAGAAAATGCGGCAGCTACCTATTATCGAAATGGCTACGAGTGAAGTTTCAGAGTCTGTGCCCTCGACCGTCTTCGAACAGACGGGATACCAGATCTTCTATCGGTATCAACCGAGTATCTTCTTTTCAAACGTTCGTGACTTTACGGCAAAGAAGCTCCACGCATACGCTGACTCTACGTCGAATCCAGTCACACGCCTGAACAGGTACGCCCTCCTGAAGGATTATCTCGACGGCAACGTCGCGGTGTGTTGGTGCAACGGCGAACCAAAGTTCCAGCGACTCGAACGCGCAGCTTGACCAACGAACGCGGAAGGAGTAAGATCCTTCCATGGACGTTGAGAACGAACACACAAGCACGAACATCCTGTTTCGAGACGACGCAAAGGACGCACTCTTAAAGGGTGCGTCGACCGTCGCAGAAGCCGTCGGATGTACGATGGGTCCTCGTGGGAGGACGGTGCTGATCCAACAGGAGGGGAAGGCACCGATCCTGACGAAGGACGGCGTCACAGTCAGCAAGGCCGTCAGGCTCAAGGACCCGATCGCGCGCATGGGTGGTGACCTGCTCCGCGATGCAGCCAGCAGGACGAACGAGGTCGCTGGCGACGGAACGACCACAGCAACGGTCATCTCATACGCGTTGATGCGTGAAGGACACAAGCTTCTGTCCGCTGGGCACAACCCGCTCGAGCTGGTGAGGGACCTCGAGCTCGCGAAGAACGCGGCGACGATGATGCTAAAGACTGCGGCACATCCAGTCAAGGATACCGACACGCTCCGCACCGTCGCCACGATCTCGGCGAACGGCGATGAGGCGATCGGAGGCTTCATCGCCGATGCCCTCAACAAGGTCGGCAGGGATGGGATCGTCACCGTCGAGGACGCCAAGGGGACGACGACCTCGCTTGACGTGGTCGAGGGCACGCAGTTCGAGCGTGGCTACCTCAGCCCCTACTTCGTGACAAACAACGACAAGATGGTCGCCATCTATGATGGATGCGACGTCCTCGTGACAGACAGACGGTTGGGTTCAATCACCGAGCTCATCCCTGTCCTCGAGAACTGCAGGTCAGGAAGGCCCCTGCTAATCATTGCTGATGATGTGGAACCAGAGGCGCTACAGGCGCTCGTCCTAAACAGGGTAAAGAACCGCCTCCGCGTGGTGGCGGTCAAGGCACCTGGCATCGGTCAGGCGAAGGGACACATGTTGGACGACATCGCGACGCTCGTCGGCGGAACCGTCGTATCAGCAAAGAGAGGAATCGAGCTCAAAGATGCAGTTGCCCACCTAGGCCACACGAGAAAAGCCATTGTGAACGCCAAGGCTACCACCTTGGTGGGCACAGAAAAAACGAGTGAGGCCCTCGTGGGCCGGATTAAGGAGCTCAGGTCACAGCTGGAGGACCCAACCCTTGATTCGGACGAGGAGGCGATCCTGAAGCTCCGGCTCGCGAGGTTGACGGGTTCTGTTGCTGTTATCAAGGTGGGCGGTGCCACTGAGCTCGAAATCTCCGAACGAAGGTATAGAATCGAGGACGCACTTAACGCGACGCGCGCGGCGGTGGAGGAGGGCTTCGTCCCGGGAGGCGGGATCGCGCTGTACAACGTCGTCCAGGAACTAGGACAGGTCACCGACGGATCGACGCAGCTGATGATCGCAGGATGCCTTGAGCCACTCCGCCGCATCGCAGAAAACGCAGGCATGAGCTTTGATGTCGTATCTCACCTCATATCGTCCACCCGGAGCGGTATACTGGATGCAGAGATCGGTATAGACGACTACGGGTGGGACGCTCGGAAGAAGGAAGTCAGGAAGTTCACTGATATCATCGATCCGGTCAAGGTCACGAGGACGGCGCTTGAGAACGCAGTTTCCGTAGCGATCGCATTTCTGTCGCTTGGGGCGGCTGTTTACGAGGAAGAATGAGCATCGAAAAACATACGTTGAACAACGTTGACGACGTCAGCGTTCCACTAGGTTGGACTGTCACGCATACAGACCCCGTCATCATCCTGCATCCACGGGTGCTTCTTGCCGTGCTTGAGCACGCAGGAGCATACGATGCGATCTCCTGCCTCGACAATGAACAGAAGTCAGCGTTCAAGGATGCGCTTGACGACGCGGACGCAGCGTCTGTCATTGCAGACCTCTGGATCTGGATCAACAGAACGAGCATCGTGCTTGTTGCAATCTACATCCTACTTGGGATGCTTGTCTACCTCTTTGGTTATGGGTACTTCGGCTTCAGCATCGGAATCGTCTGTACGACTATCATTATAGGCGTGATGTCTGCGCTATCGATCGATCCATCTACCCAAATAAGAGACAGGAAGGTCCAACATGCAGCGGCATTGGCATCAGCGGGCAAAGAAAATGGTGTGGAAGGACAGTAGTTATTTTGACGTGCAAGACGAGTGCATTCTACCTGGCGACTATGTCGTAGTAAGAGACGCTCTTCGTTGTGGCATTGTAATAGCCTCCGTTCACTCAAACCAAGAAGCGTTCGCATCAAGCATGCACACCCAAGGGGCCCGCAAATGTGGGCCCCTTGTCTACTACGTCATGGGCAACAACGCTCGCATGTACGGACCGTTGTTTAGCTCTGACATTCAACTTGGTTACCTACCACGGAGCTGATGCCCATCCGCAAAGTTCATCTCCACGGTCCGTATGCTCGATGAGAACTTGTGTACACGTTCACTGACGAGTCCAATTATGTGAACGACGTTCATACCCACAAGTTCAGACGAGATGACAAGCATCCTTGTCCCTTCTTTGAAGAACAACCCGCCTCGACGTTCCTTGAACGAACCCCACGACTTCATCTTTGTCTTGAAGGCGATGTAGTCGCCCGGTTCGAGCATCATCCAGTGGCCTTCTGTCCTGTACATCGGTCCGCCAAACAATACGTAGATATCATGCAATTGAAAATCAGTGAGTTGCGAACCATCATCAATGAAGAGTTAGACAGGTGCATCAGGTGGTCAGCTGGGATCACCGGTGGGGGAGGAAACGTCGGCAAGGGCGTCCAGCCCGCAGGACCGCCTGGAGCGTTGGGATCGCCTGAAGAGGAGGACGCGTTGACCATCGATCCTGAAGAATCTGGGGAGGACCTCACGCTTCCATTATACCTAGACCGGCCTCGTGGATCATCGCTCTGATCGCTTCTCTGGCCAGCGCCTCGCCCCGAACATCATCACTACCCTTAGCAAAGATCCCGACGGCTTCCTTGAGCTTGTTTTCGTTCTGCTGCAGGAATCGCAGGCCTTCAACGACCTTTGAGGTGACTGCTGCAGCCTTGTCGCCGAGGCGTTTCTTGACTACGTCCTGCTTCTCTTCGATCTTGTCGGCGCCTTTGCTCGCCATCGCAGCACCTTCGTCGATCGCAGCGCGGAGTGCGTCTCCGTTCTTAGAGACCCATGCCTTGAACTGTTTCAAGGCATCGACTGCCTGTTCGCCTCCCTTGGCGATCGCCTTCCCTGTTTTTGTGCCACCGACGCGTTTGATGCCCTTGCCGATCGTCTTTGCGACCTTGCCTCCTTGCATCAATAGCTTCAATCCCTTGGCAGGAACGTCACCGAACTCTGGGATGAGGGACACGAGTGATAGTGCTGCAAACAGCCACTCTCCTTCGATCGCGTACCACGCGGCGTTTGTAAGGTCGGCGATCTCACCGTAACCCGGGATGAAACCAGCGAGGTCGAGCGTCAGGTGTCCAGCACCCTTCAGGACGTCACCGAACGACAGCTCGTTGAGGATTCCGTACGTCCGCTCTAGGTGTTCGACGAGTCGATCAACATCGTCATGTGCTTCAAGGTTCGATACGATCTCATCGATGAGCTGAACCATGAGAGTACATATCGAGCCCACGACGAACGGCACTCATGCCGTGCCCCGTCAGCGCACTCACCTCGTTTGGTAGCAACATATCATCAACAATGGACGTTCCACAAAGCCATAGGACGCAGCCGCCATAGCATCTCAACACCCACGAGATGAACCTTCTCAGCATGCATGGATTATACCATGCGTGGCATAGTTAGAATCATGCTGAGGGAATACATTCGCCTCGTGATTGCAGAGGCTGGCTTCGAGCCGAACGGTCCAAAGGTCAGGAACGCACTGTCACCGGACGTTCAACTCGACCGCGACTCGATGGGTGCGATCAGCAAGACACAGGCAGATTGCGAGGATCCTGGGCTCGTTGATCACCTTCAGGATGCAGACATCGAGAACGATGATGATGTGTTTGGTCCAGTCCCTCCTGACTCAGACCCCGTCCACATCAGCCTCGATCCCTTCGTCAGGGGACACGATCCGGACATTAGAATCGGTTGACATCTCCTCAACGACCGACTTGGTGAATATTCCAAATGTTCACTACTCACTGGACTTTTCTTCAATATATGCTCTGATCATCTCATCAAGGCGATGTCGCTCCTGTAACATCTCAGTGAGCCTAAGCAGGCGAATCTTGTGTTGTCTGTTTGGAAATGTTGTTATCGAACATCACGAACGCTCTGGCCAGCAGAACTTCAACACTACCGTTGTGTTCGTAAACACCTTAACGCACCAGACGATGGGCACTCCCTTGACGACAGCAAGATCACCCTTCTTCATGAATCTCACCGTGGACAACCTGTTGTGCGAGCCTGTCGATCGTCGCACGTGCGTTCAGTATGTCTGAGAGCTCGAGCTTCCTGTAGGTCTTGAGACCGTCCATGATCGACACTGGCTTCCCGTTGGACCCGCCTTTGCCAAAGAATTCGATGGGCACGCCCTTCTGCGTTCCGTTTTCTCGAGCGTCTGTGACAACAAGCACGATACCGTCGTCTACACACAGGATCACATCTCCAGCACGAAACCTATGTGGATTCGGTGGAGGTGAGTGCGAGCGCTTTGTTTCCACAACAACTGTATCTTCGATTACGTTGGAACACCAATCTTCTGCCATCACGTTTTACCTCAATCATCGAATAATACTACATGAACTGCATCACTACTCATTGTGTACAAAGTGATGACGTATGTATTCACCGAGTTGCTGGTATCTCATCAGTAGGTCGAGAAGGTCGACTTTTACGAATTCTTCATCGAATACTTCATAAATTGCTCCGAGTGCTTCACCAAGGAATTCAGTGCTAATCGGAGAAAATATGAACTCTAGCTTAGCGAGGTGGACGGCGCACATGATAATGGGTTCATCGTTCTTGCCGCGACTGCCGCTGATCCTGTAGTACGTTCCTTTTACGCGAAAAAACGTAGTGACGCCCCTTGGGAGGTGCTTGAACGACTTCTGCGCGTCGGTGTTGCCCATATTGGGAACGACAAGGTCGCCACGCCAGCATTCAAACTTTCGCGCTCGCTCATCCCAGATCGCATTTCCTCTTGGAATCTGGGTGATTTCGCCGTAGGTATCCTGGATGTCTATGATGTCGTAGTCATCGCTGAGTGCATCTATGTCAATGTGCGTAAACGACTTATAACCTTTCGAGATAATATCCAACATCACGGTCCCTTTCGAGCTCACCGGACAGGACCCTTGTGCGTACACCATCGATGATATTACCGAGCCATTTTCCAGGGTTTCGATCTGGATGCATGCTGAGCACTGCGGTGCCAAGTCCCTTAGGGAGAACATTCCTATCTTCGTCGATCTTCTTCACTTCTTCGACACGTTTGATGAGCTCATCAAGCTTCTGCAGGTGCCTCTGGTACCGAGCCTCGTTTTTTGTCGTCACGTCAGCTCGCACGAACCTGATGAGAGCAGGCAACCTTGGACCGCAATCTGTGATCAATCGTCGAACAGCAGAGTCTGTCCACTCACGAACGTTCTTGCAGTCAATGCGACCAGAGTGTCCGATGAGCCAGGCGATCTCTCGAGCCTCGCCCATGTTTTCGTCCCACAGCTTTGAACGCTCGATGATCTTCCAGAACATGTCCGAACTGACAGCCTCGTGCCCGTGGAACGATACCTCACCCTTGAGGCGCCTGATCGTTCTTGGCTTTCCGATGTCGTGGAACAATGCTGTCCATCGCTGGCTTGGAACAGGTGCTGCTTGAGCTACGACCTGCTTTGTGTGCAGCCAGAGGTCCTTGTGTTCCTTGCCGTCGCCGAACCCGATGATGTCAAACAGCTCTGGGAACAACGTAGACATGATGCCTTCGTTCCTCCACGCTTCGAGGACGTCCTTGTACATCGAGTGCTTGACGATCTCGTTATCGAGCGTCTCTTTGACAACGAGCTGCGTGTTCATCATTCTACTCCACGCCCTAGAATCTCGTTGTGTGGGGTCGATGGTTCGTCGAGCGCCCCTGCTAGTTCTTCTTGAGCGGTAGCAACAAGCTGTTCAAGGTATTCGCGGTTTGCTTCGATGTAGCCGTTGCAGCGAAGGGCACTCTCAAGCGCCGTTGTCAGCTTAACCGCCAAGACTGTGTTCATCTTCCTCATTCCCAACCCCAACCCTTTTCAAAACCACCTGCAAGATTAGTTGGTCCAGGTTGTTACGTAGCTTGAGTAACAACAGAACGTCAACCTTGTGACACATTTCGAGCTCAATCATCTCTGAATCGCCACTCTTCGTCAGTTTGATCGCTCTAGAATTTGCGTACGATGGGAACCAAGCAACCTCTCCACACGACATCGCTGAAGGTACTTTATGTTTCCATTCCAATCGTTCCAAGGATAGTCCTTGATCAGCTTGCTGAAGAGAGCAGCTGAGTTTGCTGCTGCGTTGATCGATGTGTACGCCGATGAATTGATGTAAATGATGTCGCCGACCTTAAACCTGTTTAGTTCCTCAACGAGCGTACTCTTCTGATCGTTGTGCCTCTTGCTATTCTGTCTCCTCACCATATGCGGCCTCCTGTTCGTGAAGTTTTTGGATGACCCTCTCGAGCTTTAACTGAAACTCAAGTAGTTCGAGGAGCCCGACCTTGCGACAGTGATCAAGATCTAAGATTACAGACATCCCGTTCTTGATTGTATCGCATATGGGTTCTTGCATCTTCGGAGGATAAAGAGCAGGAAACAGGCGACAACGAGCCCTATACCTTTCGTTTCCATCCTTATTGAACTTTTTGCCCCACTTTACGTCTTCCTTCCTCAGTTCCGCAATGTAGTAAAGCGCCCCTCGAGTAAACTGATCGTTGTCGGCTGCATATATCTGCACAAGATCACCGACCTTGAAGCCATCGAGCTCCTTGACCTTTCTCTTTCTTGTGGGTCCACGCGGTTTCATACATCAACGGTACAACACACACATGTTGTCTACAACTTTTGTTTGACGAAGCCTTCGATCAGGCTGTCGAGGCGCCTTCTTCTTTGTTGTATTTGATCGTCCTGTAGCGCTTCTTCGAACCCGGTGGTCGATGTTCGACAACCCTATAGATCGTTGCCTGCGTTCAGGTGGCCTTGTTCTTATCGCTGGCCGCGACGTAGCAACCGGAAGGTAGCTTCTCGTTTGGATCAAAGTCGATGTCATTCATTGGGTTGTCCTTTTGAGGATGCGAACCTTTGCATTGAACACATTCTTCTCTTTGAGGGTTTCCGTCCTGTCCAATGACAAGCAACTTGTTCAGAACACCGTTTGGGATAATGCTGACGATCAAGAAGGGCGTGCGTTTGCGAGTCCTCAAGTGGGTCTCAATCATGCAGTCTCCAGGCAACATATTCAATGCTTTGATTGCCTGTATCGGTGATGTATTCCTACTGCGTGTGCCCATCAAACCAACCCGCTATCCACTGTGATTGTACAACCAAAGCTCACGGCGTATCCTTCCATCGTGTGAGAGCCTTGTGACTGCGATGCACCTGTGCCTCTTTTTCGAGAAGATATCGTGTTCAACCGCAATGATGAGTTGGATCTTTAGCTATAACCTACTGTTGGTCGTCGCCTGAACCATCCCAGGAACAATGTCCTTCACCCGCAGCCTGTACCGTATCGCTGTGACAGATCCAGCGGGCGCAGCGCTGTCTGTTCCTCCAAGTATCACTGACGAACTTTCCTTTCATCAGGCGAACGACGTCGACCGACCCTTCAGGGTCCCTCGCACACGGAACGACGGACACGATCATCTGACCACGTCCTTTGCCTGAGTGCCTGACCATGCCAGGCACAAGCTCCTCTGCATAACAGCTAAGTTGCCGTCGGCGTCGATTCAAGCGTCAGACCATCGGGGGTTGGTAGCCGCGGACGTCTGGATTCGTGCTGCCGGACATCCAGACGTTAAAAAGCGACGGGTCGTTCAATGCCTTGATGAGTGCCTCTGCACGCTTCCCGATTTTCATGCGACTGATCGACTTCATCCCGCTAGCAGCCTTGTTCGCCATTGCCTTGATGAGGCGTTCGACCTCAGAAACACCCATACCCGAGGTAGCGAGTGCATTTGCTGCCTTGTTGGGGTCGAGGTGCTGGTTCGCGAAGTAACCCCTCAGTACGTCTGCCACGCCGGAATTCATGATCGCCTCGTCGTCCTCGGAGACGATGAATGCGGTAGTCCGCGTCAAGGACTCGATGCTTGGTCGATCCTCAAGTAACGCCTTGAGCGTGATTCCAACGTAGCCTTCGAGCAGCCTGAGTTCCTTGGGCGTTGCCATTCTTTCTTCTGTAATCGATTCCATGTGTTGCTCCGTGTATCTAGTACTTATCGGTCCGACGGCCCTTCTGTTGTCCTGTATCCTTATTGTATGTCACCTCGGTGGCTTCTGCATCGGACGATTGTGACACTCTCCTGCCTGTACCCTCGCATCGTGGACACTCGCGGAGCTCTCCTCTTGCAAAATAACGCCCTGTTCCTTGACACGAGAGATATTCATTTGGATCGTACACCTGTGGGCCTCCTCGGATTCGAACCGAGACGCGCCCGGTTATGAGCCGGGTGCTCTGACCGATTGAGCTAGAGGCCCGGAGTCTTAGTTTCCTGGACGAACTAGTAATGTGGACGAAAGGAAGCTGCATCCACGTCGTATGTTTACCGATCCAATCCTGTCGCCCTTCGCGAATGTTCTGATGCAAGGAACACTGATCACGTTCATTTCAATTGAGATCTCAATTGATTCATCGAACACTAGGCCCAATCAGAGCGCGATCCTTTCCAACAGGGCCTTTAGTTCTGCGTTCTTTGATACTGCTACATTCCCATGACAGCTTCGAACTCTTCTTTCGAAAGCTTTTCTCGTACAGACGCGACGAGTTCTGCCTTCTTACCTACCTCTACGTCGTCAAGGTCAACAGTCATCGGTGAACTATCGAAGGATTTAAGCAAATACGTTTTTCCGTCTGGAAGTGTGACTGCCCACATTGAATGAATGACGACGTGGTCGCGGAAGTGCATTATATCTTTGGCGGTTACTGCTGCGCGCAACGTCGAAAACGTACCATAGTCTCTTGACGTATATCCATCTGTCATCTGGAGCTGGTACACCCTCACGGGCTTGATTTCTTTATTCATAGCTTTCCTTGTTGTTTTTTGTGGAGACACTCGTTGCAGAGCGTCTGCCTGTTGTAGGGTTCTTCGCTGCCACCTTGTGACTTCGGTGTGATGTACGTTGCTGACAACATCGACCCGTCGTCAGTGTAGACGTTCATGTGAGGATCCATGTCGTTCTCTTCAACACGAACAATTGTTCCTTCGACTCCACATGCGTTGCAGTTGATGTTTCGCCTCAGGGTGACGAGCCGTGGAGTCGTGATACGCATGTTGATCTGCGTTCCTTGGACATCAACTGTTGTTTTGAGTGACCTGTCTGGTTCATCAGGAACGAGCGATACGAATTGCTCGACGCTGATCGTTCCAAGCAGCTTCATCTGTACGTACCCGCCAACCGCGAAAGCAGCGTCCTGCGCTGCATCATGAGGCCGATGAACGTCCTATCTTTTTCGACGCTTCCGTTGATGTACGGTATCATCTCAACGTCAACGCGATCGAGCTCAGTAAGGATCGCCTTTTGATGCATTTTGCGCAGTCCCTCAAGGTCCATGCTGTGGGCAACAAGGGCCTTCTTGACGGCTAGCGCTCCTTGCGCATCGACGATCACTTCGTTGCCATCAATGTTCACAATGCTAAACACGGGTCGTTCCTTTCATTGAGACGGAAGCGCTGTGAGCTCTCCTTCGCGATCAGGACGTTCGTAGAGTGCGGTCTTTGCTGCGATGGCGCACCTAGTGCACTCCCGCGTGAGTTCTTCAATGCGTATCCTGGCACTGCGAAGTTCGCGAAGCCAGTCTGCGATCTGTGCCTCCTGCTCAGCGAGGGCATGTTGTCCTCCAGCCCTCAGGGTTGAGGCGTGTTCGTCAACGAGATCGATGACGTGTTCCAAGGTTCTAGGCTCTTTTGGCCCTTCGCACGGGTCTGTATCCATCCTTCTTTCTCAATTATACGGCAGCAAACGAACATCTACACACCTCACGTGCTGAGCTGGTTTGTTGATTACTATGTGAGAATTTTACAACTACACCTTTGTCTATGTAGTCATCAAAGCTTCCAGTCGGTTGCTTGTCGACATCGGTAATCGATGTCGCTTCGACCACATTTCCCTCAACATCGAACCAAAACACTGATGGACACATTTGACTTTGTTTATATGAATACCAGGCTCTAAATGTCATCTTATTCCTTCTTCGAGATCTAATCTATCTGTAAGTCCCAGCGAGCCGTGCAAGAAGAATCCTACGTTGTGACGTCAGGTCAGTAAATACGACATCCTTTTGGGCGTCATCTATACGTCAATCCTGTTAAGTTCATTGATGATTGCAGTACGATGCTTTTTACGCAGGTAATCGAGGTCCATACTGTGAGCAACAAGTACCTTTTGATGACCAACGCGCCACGCGCATCAACAACAACAATACTGCCATCAATGATTACTGTGCTGAACATTTTTCTTCTTTGACCTGTACCTATTTTCTAGTTCAATGATACACCAACATGCGAACGTCTACACCTCACGCAGCACTTGGAACCATATTGAACGTATGGGATACTCTTCCCTTGGAATGCTTCGCTGCATCACTGAGAACGTCATCGTGTCTACTCGAGCAATGATTATTATCGGTGACGGAAACGCCTGCAACACATCGTGTTGTGTCTCATGAGCAGCATAGACAACGTCACCTGGCTGCAGTTCCGTGATGAAGACACGCTCCAGCGTGTTGTACGGATGACAGACCTCATCCTCGGAGAACAGCGATCCCTGAGAGGCGTCCAGTTTTTCATTGACCCACTCTACGTTGAACTTCGTTCTGAGCATCTGGCTCCTTGCCGCGTCAAGAGCTTCATGTTCTTGTAACGTGGGACCTCATCGATGTTGAAGAGAATGAATTCCTTGTCTATGCATACGACAACGACCGGGCGAGCGTTGCTTTCCATCCTGACGTTCCTGCCCGGTGCGAGACCGATGATCCCGTTCCCATCGAGGTAGACGTCAAGCACAACGTCGCCCGGCCTGAGATCGCTGGTCGGCACATGCTTCAAGCCTACGGTTTTCGCCAGCGCGGTGCCGTTGCGAATCGTCACTTCTCTTCTTTGTCTGTCTTCACCTTGGCTTCCTGTACTCGCTTCAGCGCAGCCGCCTTGTCGGGCTTCTCGATGACGACGCTTGGTGCCTTGCCTGTCACACGGTGAACGCGGTTGGTCTCCCAATCGATCTTTCAGGATACGGATACGCTGTAACTTTACCCTCGACGTAGACTGGAACCTCTTTACCTTCAACGACACAGCGCACCCAGGTCGCGATGCTGTTCTTTGATGCGAAGATCCCGTTTGGCTCGGGTTGCTCGACGACGCCTTCCTGGATTGCCCGTCCATGGGCATTTTGGCCGAACGGCCAGTAGATGCGCGACTGAAGCTGCAGCGGGTTCGTCAGTGAGGTATCGTATGGAAGCGGGAAACCGATGCTCGGGCAGTCACCCTCGATCACACTGGTATCACCTCTCCAGACGGTGTGTGTCGCTACGCTCTCGTTCCGTGCCTTGTAAAGCTGGATTGTGATGTCGCGCTCGAGCGAGAAATCGAGGTGTGGAATCGGCTGAGCCATCTGGTAGTGCATTTGCTGCAATTGGACAGCCTCTTGGTCCTTCTGTTCTGACGATTTCTTCACTTCGCAGGCAATCAGTGCCAGTGCTAGGACGACGACGCCTAACGCTGCGATCGCTGTATTCGTTGTTCCCGTAGTTTTCATCGTAGCTTCAACCTTTCTCGCTCGAGCCTGTTCTCGAGCGCCTTCCTCTGGTTCCTGAGCGCTTCGACGACGTCAGCGTCGTCATTTGCCTTTGCGATCTCAGCATCAAGACGCGCAATGTCCTGCTCGAGCGTAGCGATCGCCTCCTTGCGAGCTTCCTGGTACTGGTGAGACTCTACGGCGACCTCACGGTCGATGCGTGCCTCGACAGACCTCAGCAGCCAACCGACGAGCGTGATTGCTGAGATGAGCGCGAACGCGCTTGCTGTTGATCCTCCAATCAGGGCCCACGATGGGCCATCGTCTTTAATCGACATTTCATCACTCCTTCTGGATCTACGATCCTTACAAAGCCCGCGACTGGGCGACACGTCCACTTGTCATCAACCTTGTCACAATTTACGTTATCGACGAGGTCCCTTATGAGTGCTCGCCCAGCGCGAGCTCCTCCTCGTCCTTCTTAATGATCGTTACAATCATGATTCTTTTATGCATTTTCGTTGTTTCTCATCACATTGAACGAATGATGTTCCCGTACATGCCAAGTTCCGACGAAACCGTTAGGAAACATGTACGTTATCGTCGCCCAGTTACGTGGTTTTTTGTTTCTACATGAATCACAAGGCACCAAACGCTTTGTGTAAGGTTCTTGTAAAAGACAAACATGTCTTCTGGTAGAAGCTCCTGAACATGACAATCATTGATGATAAGCATTTACTCACCCCTAATGGCCTGAAACGTATCCATGTTCTGATTTCTGCATTGGGATACAGGGACGTCAGCGCGTGACAGTCCTGAATTGAGGTTCTTGTGTGTATCAACAAAAGCGTCCAACCCCTTTTCTTTTGTGTTGGATCTTACGCCCAATACAAGTCACCAGGAAGTAAATCTCTTGCAGCAATGTTCTCGAAGAACATCAACACAGACCAAACCTCTTTGCAAGGTCTCGCCCTGCCTTTGATGTCTTGTCGTCGTGATAGAACCGTTGTCCGGAGAAGCAGTCGGTTGTGTAGACCTGCATCACCCTGCCTTGACTAAACCCGTAGTTGAACCTGTAGAACCACATCGGATCCTTATCGACCCTGACAAGGAACCTCTTGAACCAGCCTTCCCGCCCGTAGTCGTCGAGCGTACCCATGTAGATCATTGTTGCACCCAACCAGTCAACCTTGACGATGCGACCTGACCAACTCTTGACAAAGACGAGCCCACGGACGAGCTCGATCTTCAACGACTGGGCATGTTTGAGGTACCTGTCTTCCATCTATGGAACGTCGTTTGTATTGATTGGGCTGATCTTTCGCGGTGTCGGCGGGTTTTTGAGGCCCGAAGCCTCAGCATATTCGAGCAGCGCCCTGTATTCGATGTTTGCCGTCTCTGCGTCCGTATAGTGGATGTTTCCCTCGAGATCGGTGTACACCCACTGCTCGTCTTCGAGTTCAACGCCCGTGTTGTCCATGTAGTCGAAGCTGCATTCGGGTAGCGGAAGCGAGTCGATGTTGTACGCAACGAGAAGGAAGTGGCTCCCGTTCCTGAAGAACTTATGCAGATAGTAGCCGTCCCTGTCGAGGGTATTCAGTGCATCCTCAAGGCGTTTTGCAATCGCTGCGTTGTCATCCGTCCCGAGCACGCTTTCGACGCGCCATTCCTTCTTTTCTTTGTTCAACTTGTCTCCCTTCAATCACTTTACCCTCATGAACTTCTCGTAGTTGATGTGAGCATCCTCGTCGGCGCCGAGCGCGAGAATCCTACCAGATACAGACAGAAAAGTGACGTCAACATGGTCGATCACCCTATTCGGATCTGGCGGTGTCTTCACGCACGACAGGACGAGGAACGGTCCGTCCCGGAAGTCCTTCCTGTCCCTTTTTGAGAAGGACGAGAAATCGATCATGTCGCCCGGCACGAACCTGCCAAACGCGATCGCGTTCAGAGTCGCAAAGACGTACGTGTCATCGCGGAACAGCGGCACGGGTCGGCTCAGGACGCGGTCCACCAGGCTTCTGCTTCTTTACCTCGGGTTCTGGATCAATCTTCTGATCGTTTGGAACGAGTTTCGGAACGTCCGAGACGAGCTCGACCGTCGAAACATCAAACGACATCATGTCAAGCGGCTTGCCGTCCTTCAGCTCACGTGGAGCGAGGGTGACACGATCGCAGCCGGTCAACCACTGTGTCTTCGCCATCGCCACGCCGCTGAAGCCCGTGATAGTGTCCCTGTACGTCATCCCAAGTTCGATCTTCATGTTCGTTTCTCCAGTCTTCGAAGTTACATTAGTTGATGAATACTACACCCTATGAGAAATTCGTTGCCAGAAGCCAGATTGCCGTCTTTATGTATCGATGGTAAACGATTCGTTTGGTTTCTGAGAGCATTGTGTCCCCGGCTGGACTCGAACCAGCGGCACCCAATTTAGGAAACTGGTGCTCTATCCACTGAGCTACGGAGACAGACGCCGCGGCCGGACATATCGACCTCTCGCTGCGGTCTATCAGTTTACACGTCGCTGTGCGTGTCGGCCGCGCGGCCAGACGAGCAACCCCTTTTACCTTACCTTCCTGGCCTCTCGAGCTGCACGGCGGCCCTCTCGCTCCCTTCTCAGGGCCTCGCGCTCGGCTTGAATGGTCTCCTTTGAGCGGTTCTTCGAACCCTTCGGGCGACCTCTCCTCTTTTTGGGGGCATTCGGATCCACGGGCTCGCGCTCGATGACCCTGCGGCGACCGTTCCTGACCGACTGGCGTGTCTCGAGGAACCTCTCTGGGTTCACACCGCGTGGAGGAAACCTGAACTGAAACCCGTTGACGACTCCGACCGCCCAGTTTGACGATGCTAGGTACTCACGGACCGGATCCCACAGCTTCAGCTCGCCGTTGGGAAAAGGGTCAGCCAGGAGGCGGTAAACGCGGGTGTCGAGCCACGGGTTGTCTGCGAGGACGAGTGCTCGACGCTCAATGATGATGTAGTCGCCCTTCTTAGCGAGGAAGCCAACGCCGCTAGGCGTATCAGCCTCCCAGTCGATAGCATCGTCCAGGTACGCAATGTCAGGCTTGCTCGCCTCCCTGCGTGCCATTGCAATGTTGGAGTCCTCGGTCGCCTTCGACCAGTCCTCATCTGGATCAGACTCAATACACTGAGTCGACGAAGTGGTCGTGCTCTGATCGTCCTCCGAGTCCCATGTATCCTTCCTCAGAGCAGTTTGGATTGACGGGTCCATAGTCGTCGTCGTCTGTGGAGTCTGACTCAACTCCTTGTTTTCCATCTTCGGTTTCATCGGTTCCGCTTTCATCCTCCTTAATGTACACCACCTCAGAGTTGTCTGCACCGAGCACCGCAAGCTTGTGAGCCGCTTGGGCGAACGAGACGGCTACTGTACGAACGTCGTTGATCACCAACACGATGGCGTCTCGTGTGTCGATCGATTCACGAAAGAACTGGATCGACGTGTTCCTTAGCGAGGTCTTCTCTTTGTTGACAAACGAGCACCACGCCTTGCACATGCCTGAGTTTTTATCGATCTCTGTGTTGATGTTGAACGCATGGTCATTGATGATGAACGTTGACTTGTACTTGATGGGGTTGAACCGCATGCGCTTGAACACGATGCCTGCGACTTTGAACTCGTCAGGTGCTCCAGCAATGACCTGACGGTCGATATAATTCGTTATCGACATCTTTCTTCTCCTACACTTGGGCGGTCACGCACTCACACGTGACCGCCTTTATGATGCTTGCCGTATCTACTGACTGCGACGGCTGTCTAGCTCTTCGAGACGAGCGGCGAACGGCGTCCCCTTCAATAGACCCTGCACGACGCTCTTCACATCGGATCCACCGAGGACCCTGAGCATCTGTGTCGGTCCGAGCGCCTCGGCGCACTTCGTCACCAGGTCTGCGTCTCCGAAGCCTCGCAGGGCCTCGATCAGCTTGTCACTGACGGCATTTGCTTTGCGCTCCATTGCCTCTGCGTCCGCAAGAAGCTTGGACTTTTCGACGTCTGCCTCCGCTTGCATGTGGTCGACTAGCGCCTTCTTGTCTGCGATCTTGACCTCCCGCGCTGCCGCGGCGATCTGGTGTGCGATCTCCTCAACGAGCTTTTCTGACTGCTTGATCTCGATGGCCTGTTCACGACGAGCTTCAATCTCCATCGCTGTCGTCTCCCACTGCGCCTCAAATGCCTTCTGCCGCATCAGCTCGTGAGCGATGACAGACGTTGTCTCAAGTTCTTGCTTCTCTCGCTTCAAGGATTCCAACACCTTGAAGTGCTCGACGTCACGCTGGGTATCTTCAAGCATGAGCTGCTGCGCAACGACGTTACGCTGTGTGCCGACGAGCATGTTTTCGATCTGTTGATCAAGCGTCAGCCTAAGCACCTCTACGTCTGCGACAGACATGGCGTTCTCTTCGTACACCCGCCCCGCTCGCCTACCGGCCTCGTCCTTGGCGCCGAGGATGATGTTTCGCAGGATTGCCGTTGCGTTCGCATAGAACTCCTTGATCCCGTACTTCTTCACCTCGTGGCGGAGGACCGAGCGCAAGTTGTCACACAGGAACTTGACGTAGTTTTCGATTGCGAACCATTTGGTCGGATCGTCTCCGACGAACGTAACTCTGTACGACAGCTTGATGTCGATCGTGCAGTAGTCGAGGGTCTCCACGGAAACGATGTCCGTCACCGGGTTGTTCGACACCTTGAGGTATGCCGTCCGCTTCAGGTTGTCAGTGTTCTTGGGCTTGCCAGTCGACAGCGACAACGCATGCGGGATCTCGTGGTACTCCAACATCGCGGTGCGTGGTCCGACGATCACGCGACGCTTCCCAGTCTCGCCGCGAGAGGTGAGCATCACAGCGTACCCTTCCCAGACATCGATCGTCACCGCGCCGTCGTACTTCGTGTTGAGGGTGAGCGTACGTGGAGGAGTGAACTTGTTACCCCTTGCGATCTCGTCCCCAACGCCTCCATGTCCTGTACGTTGTCGTCGGTTCCGACGTTTGCCAGGAAGTTCTTCTTCGGAGTCGACAACGGTACGCATCATCGCGGTGTCATTGAGTTGCAACGCCTCAAGCGCAGAATCGTCGTATGCTCCTGCAGTAGAGGCAGTATACAGCACCGACTCACGCGTCTTTGCTTCACTTGCGTAATGCTGGTTGTGTGCAGCGGCCTCCTGGTTTCCTGGGAAAAGTAGATTGCAGACCTTCTGTTCGAGGATCCGACGAACGATGATCTCCGTCCGTGGATCAGGTAGGAAGACTGTTGGTCCCTTGACTAGGTCGATCTTGCCCGTCTCGCGGTTCGCAACATAGCGTGCTTCACCCTCAGGGATCATCACGCCGTGGTGGATGTCTCGGTCACCGTACTTGATGATCGAATGTTCCTTGCGAGGGAAGTAGATGGGTGTTTCCTTGCCGGTGATGAAGAGCTCGTCGCCTGCCTTGAACGTCTTTTCGTCCTCTGTGTATGTCTCGATGACCTTGATGTAGAGACCTGACGTCGGATTCAGTTCATAGGCGCGAAACTTCCGCACAGGAGTACCGTCGTCTAACTCTTTTTCGAAGAACTCCTCTGTCGGTTCTGGAAACACGACGGCAGGACCCTGCACGTACCTCTTGTTGCCGCTTTGGTCGATCAGCAAGCAGTATTCTAACCGCTCGAGCGTGACCGCATCGCGAACGTACCGTCGGACGCGTTTCCGGCCCGAACGTGAATGGTAGTCGGACCCATCTTCCTCAAAGGCGACGACTTCGATGCCCGTGGTCGGCATGTAGAAGCTGACCTGATCGCCACGGATGACGAACAACTTGCCGGTACGTAGGTCGTCCGAAGGCTTGAGCTGCTCTTCCGACGGAACGTCGTCGCTTCCACCTTCGTCGGCTGTACGGGTCTTTAGAAGCTGCTTGTTCCAGTGCTCACGTGCAGCCTCTTCGTTGTAGACACGTGCGATGAGGTATTGATTGTGTTTTAGGTGGTGACCCTGGATGACGCGTACCATCTGCCCGGGCCACGCAGCAAAGCTCGTCGGTCCGTGGATGATTACCTTCTCGCCGACCGACAGCTCCGGCATGATCGACGCCTGGTTGTCCGCTGGGTGTGCTTTTGCCCGATCGTGTGCCGGATTCTTCAGCGCGATGTACCAGCCTTCGGGTGCAACGTGTTTCAGCGTCTTGGCGCCGTGGAAATCAACGGGAACGAACATCTTGCGTTCATCGTCGAAGGTGACAAGCTGATCTGTCTTTGATAGGCTGTGGTTGAACGGTCCTGAAAAGGTTCGAACAGCACCACTCTGCGTGTCCATGCAGAAGGCAAACTCATTCGGTGCGAGTGCTAGGTCTTTTGATTCGTGTTCTGACATTATTTCTCTATGTTCCTTTGTTCTTCTGCGGCACAACTGTGAGCCGCGCCTTCCTCAATGCATTCTTCGACCTTGTACTTCGGGTCAAAGCGTAGCTTCTGATCGATGCGACGTTTTGTCGCATCGACAATGGTCTCGATGAGCTTGACAAAGCCCGTAGGATCGCCATTGGAGTGCGCTTCCTTTACAGACTCAACGACGGACCGTTGAAACGTCACAACTGTGTCGAGGCGTCGTTGCAGGGACTGTGCCTCAACAGCCCAACGCTCGAGCTCGACGCTGTCGGGTTTACGTCCTTCCTCAAGGGTGTTAATGATCTTCTTCCAAAGCGTCATCCTTCTTCTCCTTCACCCAAACGTCTCCATGGACGTTCAGCGTCGTCTGAAACCCATTGCAGCGGACACGGTAAGAAAACTCACCTGCGTCTTCGTGTCGCTTGAAAGCAAAGTGCCAGTCCCTATTGTCGCGGTCTGCCTTTGATACAGAGAACCCTTTGGGATTCACTGCCTTTGCAATCTTGACCAGCGCAGAATATTCGTTAGTCATAATAGAAATGAAGTTACAACGCTGAGGTCGTTCAACGCTTCACTTCCATCGTCCCGTTAAGAACAATCCCAACAGCACACCGCGTGGGTGTCGACCGCCAGTGTAGTCACTGTACGACCTGGACTTTGTGGAGTGCACCAGAGTCGAACTGATCGCCCAGGAGGGCGGGAGCTCCGGCCGTTTAGCCTACGCCCCCGAGGACTTCCGGTCCACATGCACCCCGTTTGTCTTAACTATATGGTCCTTTTTGGTGAGGTAACGACGCGCATGACAAGCTAATACATCCATCTGCGTCGTTGTCCAGCGCCTCGTCCAGAAGCTCGATCTTTTCGACGACGCTGTTAGGAGACTCGATGCGTGTGTTGTCAGCAACAACGACCGGAACGCCTTGCGGAGCGATTGGAACCACGCCTGGGACGGGTGATGTACTTTTCACCTGGATCTTCGGGCGTGAAGTCAAAAGGAATTGAATACGCTGATGTTCCTTATTCCATATCGACAGGGAGGAAGGAATCGAACCAACACTGTCCGCAGCTGTATTCCACATCGAGGCATTTCATTGGAACTGCGGTGCCATCACCACTCTTGGCGTCTCCCTGAAAGAGGTTACTTATCCTGGTGCGCACCAGGGGATTTCACCTCCGAGTGTTTACACACCCTTTGTTTCATAATGTTAAAAACTTCGAAAGGTAGGTACCCCTGCGCATTCGACTCTTCTGTTGCTCGTACCTGAGTTGTCAGCATCCGGCGCAATGCGACTCAACCACTATCTAGGCGCCGCCAGCAAGTTATGATTGTACGGCAGGAGCGTCAGGTTTACACCGCTCAGAGCTCCACGTCATCCAATCCAACGTCTTTCTGAAACCAACCTTTTCGTAGAACTTCTTTAGCCGCTCGGGATCGGACCCGTACCCACCTGGCTCGACAACGACACGTTTGTTGTTCATCTTAACGATTTCATCGAGGAGCCTTCTGAGGACTACGAGTCCAAATCCCTTTCCGCGCTCCGCCTCAGTAACAAAGACGCGATTTACGTACCAGAACTCCCCTAAGTCCGACGCGCTTGCGGTAGCGTCGCACAACCCTCCTTTGCCTGGAAGGTTTACAGAGATATATTCACGTGTTGCACAGACGATGAGTTCCATGTTGCTTTGCTACATTTCTTCTAGGAGTGATTTGTAGTACAGCAGCGACCGCGCCCTTTCTGCTGCGGGTCTCCACGTACAGATCGTTGATTTTGCATATCCACTGAACCCACCAGCCCAATATCCGGCCGAGTGACGATTCCTGCACCGGCCAAGAGCACCACGAAACTGCCTGCGAGCGCATAGCGCAAACGCAAAAAGCGCTTCCTTGCTTCCTCGCTTGTAACGCCATCCCGTGCGACAGGCATGTTTCTTCATCTGCCAGTACGAGCGCGACCTTCCCTTATCACAGTCACCCGCACCTTTTGGAATGCCTTTCGGATAGTGACACCCAGTACCGACGTACTCCGCGAACCACGACTCATAGCGACCTAACGTCAGCAGGATTGCAACGTCCATTTCGTTTCTACTCGCATTTACGATCGCGTGTGAGACGAGCGCCAGCCGAGCCTCTCTTTCATCTGTGGCCTCGTTGTCAAATACTGACGGTGTCATTTCAACGAGGACCTTCCTAACCTCTTCGTATCCGGGCATCTCCTGCGCCTCAGCCTCGCGGCCACAGCTCCAGACGATGATGAACGTGAGGAAGAAGACAAACAACAGACGATCTTTCATTTTGTTTCCTTTCGTTGTAGAAGGGCTATCGCAGCACCTTCACCCACGGGTTCTTCGATGAGAGACCCGTGCTTGTTAGTTTACCGTTCCTAAGGATGGCGATGCGGGTGCGCTGTCGAGAAACGACCAGTGCTGGTGGTCGCAGTGTCTTTTTGGTGATCGGGCGTTCGATCAAGACGTCGCCTGGCCTGATGTTCAGGAGCTTGATGCACCTAGCCTGCATTCATCAGTACCCGCTTAACGTTGTCGGAACACATGTAGTCTGTGTAGACGAATCCCTCCTGTGCAAGGAAGGTGACCCACCCACCGCTGTACATCTCGTCGTTCGGCAGTATCTTGTGGTACTCAATTGCAACAATGATATCAAGCGTTGCATCGTATGGGTCAACACAAACCATCCCGGGTTCGAGGTCGCACAACAAAACAAGCTTGGTGCTCAGTGCAATCGTACGTTTCTCAGGCACAGTATACAAACCGATTATTTCTATCTGAAAACAACGAACGACAGACGATGCCAAATGTTGACCTTTACGCGTACCTTCCCCTCGTGGAGGAGGACGCATAGAACATCACTGCCGTTGTCCTTGGTATTGAATCGCTTGCCTTTCGCGTAGATGACAAGTGCCGGAGATTGATCTGCGATCGTAAACTCTGACCCATCTTCGTTGTCGTCAAATACGATCGCTGATCCGCTTTCGTATTTGACGATCAAGTCGCCAGGAAGCAACTGAGACGCTAAGGCGTACCTCATGGACATACGTCAGCCAACTCCTCCTGGAATGCTGTCACAAGATCAACGTAGTAGATGTTTTGGACTTCGATGATCATTTCAACAGCATTCATGGTGCGACCTTGATGATCGATGAAGGCAATGTCAAGTACCCTGTGCCCGAACGCGTTGACAATCCCGCCACCAAGAGATGTGGGTTCACCGAACGTCTTGAACGGTTCGTCGCGTCCGATGCGCTCTTCAACTGCAACGACGAGCATCGTTGATGGATTGTGCCCAAGCGCTCGGAATACGGTGCCGGGAACGATGAACCTCGGCTTCACCCATCCCCAACCTTTAGACATGATGATCTTCTGCTTCCAATCGCAGTGCTAGTTGCGTCGCATCGGCCATACCATTCCATCGTAGCTCGGGTAAAGGTGTTATCCTGGTGGTGTTAACGTCATCAATGCTTCCTGATTGAGGGCAGATGGGCAAAGAACGCGCTACCCTCGCTCATGTCGAGGTTCATCGTTTTGATCCCGTGCTGGGTGACGACGGCGATGCGGTAGGACCTAAACAGGATGCTGGACTCGTGGGGCAGGTTGAACTTGGGCCAGAAGCCGAGCGTCGCTCCACCACTCATACCGGGTCTGATTATCTGTTGCTTCGCGACCACGAGCCCCTGCCCAACCCTGCCTTCACGTGTCTGTTGCACGGATGCCTGTCCGATCGTCACCAGCATGCCAGGCACGACGGCGTCTCCTCTGATCCACCCCCACTGCGTTTTCGCGATGTACGAGATCCAGCTCTTTGCTCCGTATATGGGGGTCCCGTCCGCAACGTAGCGAATTTCATCACCACGACCGTCCCTATCGAACGCAAAGTGTGGCCAGGTTTCGAGCGGATGAGAAATGCCCTCGTCAATGAGCTTCTTTACGACGTTCCTTGCTCCTGCCCTCTTCCACACCACAGTGGTCTCCAATGTAACACGCTTAGCTATATTCTGCACCTCACGAGTGGGCCTACGTGACGCGGAAGCTGTCTCCCAAAAGTCCAAGGACTGAGCACACTTCGGCGCAGTAGAACTCGTTCACTCCAGTCGTGTCCGAACCGACAATGACGTTCCCGTCGTGAGACATGATCGTGCAGCGGACACACTCAACAGGCTCGTCGAACCTCGTACCTTTCTTCCACTTCGCCTTCCTGCGTCCGGGCCAGGAGCTCGTGTGTCCGGTGATCGCGTTCTTTTTGAATGTTTTGAATTTCTCGACGGAGACGATGATGAGTTCGTGGGGCCGCTGGACGAAGCGAACACGAGCCCCTGGGACGACGTCCTTCGGCTTGAACCACGCCCACGCCTCCCCGGCCCTCGTGAGCGATTCGACGATCGTGTTCGTCCAGACCCTGAACGCCTCTATCCTGACGTTGTACGGCAGCGGGACCTGTTCGCCGCTAGGACCGATATAGAACTTCGGCCACTTGTCGAACCCGTTGAAAGGAGAACACAGGTCCATCGCTATGCTGATGGCGTCAGTCATCGAAGCACTCGAATTCTCAATGAGATCAATTTCAGTGCCCTCCTCGATCGACCCGCCTGTAAACTCAACTCAGCCTTGTCCATTTCGAAGGACCCACAACATCCTCGGTAGGTCTGACACCGGCCAATCAATGATTGTGCTGTCCATGCGGAGCAGACCACACATGGTTCCACGCCGCGAGAAGACAAGTGTAGGTTTTGTTTTGAAGAGCATGTTTTCATTTATAAGATCATGTTCGTTCCGAGCCGTCGTCGTCCCAACGATCACGTCGCCCGGAATGAGCTCTTCAGCGTAGACAACGACAGTCAATCGTCGAAGACGAGTCATGCGTATGGACCAAAGAAGAACACCGTGCTGTAGTCGAACCTCTTCACACCGAACTTCACAACTAAACTTGGTTCAGTGCGTTCTGAAGCGCATCAGCGAGAGAGGTGCCTCCCCCAACACCTTATCGAGAACATTGCGATGGTCCAACGTCCAAACCATCCAATGGCACGGAATGCAACTGCTGTCAAAACCACCAGGAGATGGTTCGTAGTGGATTGACAGTTGCTCAGTTACCTCTGATTTCAGACGCTCAAACAGTTCCAACTCGAGCTTATCAAGCTTTCTGGTTGCGTTGTATGTTATTAGTGTTGTCATCAGTCCTATGAGAGGGCAGCGAGCGTAGGAACATGGCAGAAGATTGCTGATGGTATTCGCATCGATTCAACGTGCACCTCGAGGCCGTTCCTTGTCACGACGGCGACCCTCGTGCCTTCGTGCTTGTCATCGAACTTCTTGATGTTGTTTTTTTGAGTGAACCACGTGTTGCTCATCGTACCAAACATGGTCACGCAGCGGTCGTTCAGGTTGCAAGACACGATCGACACAACCATCCCGAATCCCGACTGCCTTGGAAACCCCACGCTCACGCCGTTCAACGCCACAACTGCTCCAGGGACCAACCTGTTCGATGCGATCCACCCCCAGCCCGTTTGGCGGAGGTGTGCAGCCTTTATGCACTGTAGCTCTGTGCTCGTTGTCGTCAGCAGGCGTGTCGTGTATGCCTGCGACGTTCCATCACTATTGACGACGTAGTCAGGCCACTCGGACGTCCTCCTCCCCTGCTTGTGCATGACAGCGAACGCGTACGGGTCCTCGTCGAACGCTTCGTTTACTCGACCTTCCGCCCCGATCCTATACGTCATCCTCGCCATCTTTGATCAATGACCACGACATTCTTGTAGTAGATGTAGAAGTTCTCGTACAAGAGATGCCAACGTTCGTCAGCATCGTAACCTCGGGTGGGCGGACAGAAACCACGAGCTTGGGTGAAAATACGTGTAGCTCGTCGTTGATTACATCAACGTACGATAGGATGACGTCGCCCGGCATCAGCGAGCTCGGGCTTATCATTGCTGTTCTCATCGCTCGTCGATCGTCGCCGTTCGTCAATCGTACCGTGTTGTCCACCATACTCCTTACGAGTGCCGCCAGCACCGTGCAGGCGTCGATCGTCGATCGTCGAACACATCAGGAGGAATGGCAGCCCTTTGGTGCATTCCTCAGGAGCGATGGCAACTCCTTGGGTGCATTGTTCAGGAACAACGAACCTCACCGCGCGGAGGCAAATCAAACCCTCTCCCAAAGCTCGAACAGCAGCAGCAGGTAGCAGAACGTGGCAGAGGGGTGCCGAGCGCTCTCAAGGCCGGACAGCAGTCCAAGCCGAGTAGAGACAGAGACCCGAACATCGTCCGAAGAGCTGGCGATCCAGTTCGGTCGCTCGAACCATTGGCCAGAGAGCGTCCCATAGTCCGCACCCCAGCAGTCCACATCGACACCGTCCACACACCACGAGCCCGAGCCCAGCACCGCGCGCCAAAACACCACTCCACCTCGCACCATCCAGAGAGACCAGGCACCCAGGGACGAGGTCGGTAGACTGCACCCACCCCCACCCCGACCGCAGGGCATCGTCCCTCTTGAACTTGAGCAAGTTGCTATCGCTCCTGTTGACGTATTCCACGGCAGAACCTCCGGTGAGGACGAAGTGATCGGGCCAGGTGGCAAGGGGGCGACAGGCGGGATCATCAACGGGGTGCAACGGACACACCCCTTGGGAGGCCTGTCCGCTGCTGTCCAACCAGCAGCGGATCCTGGCACGTGTAGGTTCAGAGAGCGTTCCAAACATGTCTAAACAGCGCACCCAAAGGGCTGCCATCGTTCCTGAAGGGTTGCCATTCCTCCTGACAGGTGGCCAAATGGTATAGCACTTGCAGCCAAGAGATGGATGTATTCAAATGTGGTTATTGCTGCAGTGCGTTGTGAGGATATTCGGGAGGGGGGTGAGCCATGCGCACACACACTTACACAAAATTACGCAATTGCAATTATTCAGCAGCGAAGTCTTTCGTGCTCTGCGCGTACTGCGGGTCCAGCGCCACATCCCCGGGGCGTGAGGGTGGTTTTACACCACGCGGTGCTTGGGCTTGCATCATCGACAACGACACTCGCATCGTTCTTCGAGCACTTGCACCTGGGTGGAGAGCGCGCGGTTCCTCTGGTCGAGTACACCGTTCAGGACCATGGTTACGACAGTATCAGCGACATCGCCACGAGCAGCACAGAGAGCCGCCGGATCTCCGCTGCGTCTGCACACCTGCATCCTTCATGAGCATGTTCCTTTCACCTAGCTCTACTGTACCACTCTGGATGTCCTCCTGCACGGTGCTAGACGTGCTCCAGAAAGGTAGAATGTACACAACAAAGGAGGCCCATGTGTCAAAAAAGTTCTCGACTGGTAACGTTGTGATGCTCAATAGTGGAGGTCCGAAGATGACGATCGTCGAAGTGTTCGACGCCTCAGACACAGCACGCTGTGTCTGGTTTTCGGGCGATTCCACGTTACATAGCGGCGTATTCATGCTGTGTCTGTTGACGAAACCGCTTGAGTAGCCGGACGACCGCGCACTTCCTGGTCAGAGGTGGATGCTCAGCGCGCGCTGAGCATCCACATGTTCACTTACGAATTGCTTGTTGATCGTCGAACACGACGTACGCAACACGTCGTCACACCCCGGCGCAACCATCTCCTTCGTGGATTGTATACGGCACGCGACGCTCGTGAGGAACAGCTCTCGTGACTGCGCCTGTTGCACTTCGGGCGCGTCTGCGCCCGCGCGCGAAGAGAAGCTCACGTGGGAGGAGCGCCCGGGTAGTTCGGCATCGTAGCGGCGGCGTACAAGACATGGGATCATTTGTACGCAGGAGTTCCAAGGTACGTTGCCAAAGCGAACACGTAGGAGTTTACCTGTAGCATCGCTCTCTCCTCTTCTTGTTCTTTTTGAAGTTTCTGCCGCGCTTGTGTTCCTGGGGTCGCGGACCCGTCGAGACGCCTGTTCCCTCTTTGACATCGAGGTCGAGAATCACTGTTCTCAGTACCTGCACGAAGGCGGACGTTGAGATGCGATCATCGAAGATCGCTTGCCAGACACGTTCGAATCGCTCGTCACGCACTGGGGATCTTGTGGGGGGTAAAGTTCCATGATTGCAGGTGCCCATGCTTGTGCATCTTTTTTGCGTATTCCAACAGCGTAAGAGCACATTTAGCACCAGCATGCAGCAGCACCTCTGTGCCGTCGGTAAGGATGTGCGCTGTGCCGTTTCCTGGTTCAGAATAACAGACAACACCGAGGGGTGCCTGCCCGTAGTACAGCGTCCACGAATCGGTATTCGAGTTATATTCGAAGTGAAAGCTAGCGTTGTCACCGGCTTCCAGCAGCAGCTGCGCGAAGGACTTGTTGTGATCAATCATCAGAGGCTCTGGAGTTTAACGGTTCATGATGCGAAGATGTTCGTTTAATGTCGCCGTAGCCGTGACTGTAGCCGATACCGTAGCCGCGTCCGCGTTCGCAGCCGTGCCCGATGGCGGCCTGCCGGAGCCTGTGCGCGAGGCCGCGCAGTGGGGCAGGGAGGGCCTCGGGGCGGAGAGCTAGGATGGTGCCTAGCAAGGTGGGGTCAGCAGGCATTGGCGTTCCTGACTACCATTCTCGTTATCAGTGTTGCCAGATCTTCTCGCTCCCCATCGTGGCTATTTGGTAGCCATCCCTTATGGTAGTCGCGGCGCGCTTTGGCCCTCTGGATCTCCAGACAACCCACCTCATTGTGACCAAGGCTATCAGGTATTTCCTCTTTGCTGAAAATTACCTTCACTGCTCCTGGAGGCCGTTTATTCGGCCCCCAATCTTTCCTTGTTTTATACCTCCCCAACCAATAATAGTTGTAAGGAGTGAGCAACCAATGCTCATTTCGCGCGTCTATCCAGTAACCATTGGAGTCGTGGGTGAGCACTAGGTGCTCGTATGAGCGATCATATATAATCATACAATGTAGGATCACTGTCGCCTCCTATGAGTACATGAGGCAACCAGTGCCCCACGGGTCGCTCGCAATTCGGCGACCAGTTGAGGACACATGACTCGTCGCCATGCGCCCTGCACAACGCCAAGACTGGGGGCGCTGTAGGCGCGCCACACGTCAACAACCTTTGAGTACATAGCTTTCCTCCTCTTTAACGAGAGCGCGCACAACGCGCTCTCGTTCGGGCGTCCAGGGGATGCCGCGTCGTTCGAGCAACCACTGCGCTGCGTTACCTCGTTTGCGAGCGAAACGCCCACGCTCCGTATTGGTGATCCGCGGGTCGGTTAGAAACGCCTCCCAGCGTGCCTCTTCGACCGCGTCCTGTTGGTGCCGCGCTACTTCTCGCGCCAGCGCTGCGCTGTAGCGCGGATAGAGCTCGACATGTTCGAAACTGGTAAGCGTGCCTACTACGATCGGCACGCCATCGACATCGACCGTGAAATTATACGTGATTTCGTCGAGCTGCGTGTCATATTCTTCGCGGCGCGCGGCACGGCGAGTTAGCGGCCATTCGCCGCCGTACGCGTCGGTCACTGCCAGCCTGACGAGCTTATCGTAGGTGGTAGGTGCGGGCAGCGGCCGCACGTCCACCGTTTCGCCGTTGCGGTTCGTGTGCGCGGTGCACACCACGCCGTCGTCGCGCAACACTAGGAATCTATCACCGGACATCTGTGTATCCCCCAGCGAAACCTCGCGCGGGGTCGCCATAGATTCCGGTGAGCCCATTTTCTGGCCCCCAGACTTTTATGAAGTGTTCGACAAGCTCGGGCGACGTCGCACCCCCGAGGATGATCTTAGTCCCCTCGCGATTTTCTATTCCAGCGAGATAGGCAATGCCGAGGTAGCACGCAGCGTCCGGCAACTCGGGTGTGTACTGTCCGCGCAAATCGACCACGTTGTGGAATTGGCCACCGCACGTTCCGCAATCGCATAGACCGCGGTCGCCCCGCGAACCGTTTGCGCCACATGCGCAACGGAACAATGGGAACGTGTCCGCCTCACGAAGTGCGGCGACCGCAGCGGAGAAGTCCTCGGCATACTGAGCCTCACTCTTCGGTTCGAACGGCCGCGTCTTGGCCATTCGTGCGCGGTACCTGCGCACATCATCGCAGGTAACGCCAGGGCATCGACCCGCCCAAGCGTGGGCGAGACAGTGGTCGCACGCAGCTGTGATTACCAGGTCACGGGGGATGCCGCGGTAACCACTCGGCGTGCGAACCCACCAACAAGCATCGACGTAGATGAGATCCGAAGGCTCTCGCGGCATCGAGTATAGCTCGGGCCAGTGCGCGGGGAGCACATTGAGTCGTCCTAGCTCGACGATGACCTGTCCGAGCGAGCTTCCCTCGAGGAAGCGCTCAGGCGAAAAACCGAAGCCCGGGTCGCCCGGTCGATGGTGGTCGAAGCGGCGGATGCCTGCCTGGGCGTCGATGCCCAACGACTCGAGTGCACCAGTCACGCCAGCGAGTTTGGAGACGATGAGGTCGTGCTCATCGTCGATTGCCGGTCCCCAGCATTCGACGGCGGCGTAGTACACGCCATCGGTTACGGGTAGTTTCTCGACCGCGTAAGCCGTCCGCGGTGTCACACGCTCACCATCCGCGTTGAGTGCGTGAGCCACTAGCTCACCGCAATCGATTAGCAGCACCTCAATCTCCACCATTTCGGGGTCGTTCGCCCCGAGGATCCATACTCGTCTCATTTCTCGTCTCCTTTCGGTGGCGAGCACGCCACCCAAGTGTCCCCAATCTTTTGCTCCCACCATCTCACCGGATGGTGGCAGCCCTCGTCAAAAGCGCCGATGCCACCGCGGTACTCCGCAGGATCGTCGCCCTCCCACACGGTGTGGGGCTCGTTGCACGAGCACCCGCACGGCGGGTCGAATTCGATTGCGCTTGGCGCAACGCGCCTCACTCGCCATTTCATTAAAACCCCTCGCTACGATGAAACTCGGCCTCGGCCTCGGCCTCCTGAGTCTTTTGTCGTTCTATTTCTAGAACGCTTACGCGAACTAGGCCGATCATACGCAGTGCACGGTCGTATATCTCAACTAAGGCTTTCAGCATCTCGTCATCTCCTCTCCTCGGACGTGGCGTCCGCTACTAGGCATGACCAACTGGGAGTCCGTGCCTAGTGGCTGGCGTCAGTCTCCAATGTGAGTCGGCTCAGTCAGCCGAGGCATTGGCTCCGTCTTCACTACCCGCGGCTCACTACCCGGATGGGAGTGGCCCCAATGTCGAGCCAGTTGCCGCCGTGCGCGCTCAGCCGCCGAGGCGGTTTTGTGTTGGGAGTAGACGAGGCGACTGTGGTCGCCCGTCACGGCGTAGTTGTATGTGGTCATCGTCTCCTCTTCCTCGGACTAAGGTATTTCATGTCTCAGGTACGTGGTCATGCTCTCCTCCTTCGGGGCGTTGTCCCCGTCTGATGCCTTTATCATGCGCGCTTGCTGTCGTAGCGCAGAACACCGTCATACTGGCTGAGTCTCGTCTGCGGCCAGCAGCAGCGCTGACGGCCGGCGTGTACCTCGACGAGGCACCGGGCGCCGACTCCGTGACGGACGGCATCGCAAATACCAAGGCGCTCGGCCTCCTCGACCGACTCAGCTGATCCGGTCCAGTAGTGGCGCGAGTCTTGCCAGTAGTCTACGACTACTACAGTATATTGGTTCATACTGTGCGCTCCTTCGCCTGGAGCGCAGCAACCGCCAGGCGGCGGGCAACGAGCGCGTCTAGGTGTGGGTAGAGTCCTCCGAGCGAGTCCTGCTCACGCTGGCTCACTCCCTCCGAGGAGGAGATGCGGAGCATGCCCTCACGGTCGGGGGCGAGCGTAGCCGTCTCGCCGTCCCCACGGGTCAGGGTGACGGTTGGTGGGAGCGGCGGCAATCGCCGCCGAAGCCGTTCGACCTCGTCCCTCCGCTCGTCGCGGCTCGGCCCCCAAGGGCCGCGCTCCACGTGGAGCCAGTTGCGATTCTCCTCGCGGCGAGTGCCGCAATCGCGGCACTCAACGGTGATACACACGCAGCCGTGCGCTGCTTTGTTCTCGTCGGAGCTCACGGGCCCCGAGAAGCACCGAGTGCTGGCTTCGAACGTATGTTCGTGGCTACACTCGTTCATGTGGATGTTTCTGATTCGCACGGTCACTCTCTCCTGATGAGGTTGGAGCCACTGGGTAGTGGCTCATGATTGCCTACCGCGATCGCGCGCAAGCACGCGAGGCGGGATGGAGAATCGCCATCCAGGGCCTTGTTGCAGACCTCTACCCAGTAGAGGTCTGCACGAGCCAGGGCTTGGGCCCGAAGTCTGAGGATGTCCTGCTCTGTCGCGTCCATCAGACCTCTACCCCCCACAGGGCAGACACCTCGCGGTAGTGGACGATTGCCGCTGCGATGTGAGAGCGCTTCTCTGTTGAGTCGGTGCGGGTCTGGCCGACATGGCCAACACACAGCCCCGTGCCCGGGTCCCAGATGGGGGTGTTGTCGTAGCCCGAGAGCCCAATGGCCTCGTTCTCAGCTGCCTGGATGGCAGCGAAAGCTTCACGAAGCACTCGCCGGCAGTCGGGTGCCAGGTCGCGAATGGTGTCTGGGTGTCTCATGTCATTCTCTCCTGGCGTCAGTCGCAGTACCCAGCGCGCCGGATGCGCTCCGTCTGGTCCAGTGACAGACCACGCCGCTTGATCTCCGCCTGCAACTGAGCGCGCTCAGTTGCGACGTCGCGCGTGGTGGTACACGCGCGGGCACAGCCCTCGCGGTCCACGGGTAGCGCGTCGAGCGCCAAAACTAGATCTGTGTCACTCATTTTCTGCGGTTTCATCGTGTTCTCCTACCCGAAAAACCGGCCCCGACTTGACTCGGGTTTCGGCGGGGCGGGGTATTGAGGGGCCGGTATCGACGTCCGTTCGTCGATCGTCGAGTCCTTGCGGCGATCCTGCACGTTGACCCATCAGGGCCGGACGAGACGATGCCATTGATGACTTCTTGAGCAGATTCTCCGGAGCGCTTTATGACAGTTATGGACGATCCGAGAGGCGGGGTTCCTACAACAAAGACACCCCAGGAACCGTCTGCAAGTTTGACATAGCGTCCGTTGAACCTCCCCTGTTGTTCAAGGAATGAAATTGCCTCTTTATCAGCTCTTCCTTGCTCGACCACCAGACACACTTATTTTGATCAAAGTGCAATCCGATGCCGTACCTTCCAAGGCTTCCTTTCGGCGCACAACGAGTGTCACCATCAATGATGAAACGTCGTCTTGCTTTGTGGTATCCAAACGTTGCCATAATATGACAATACACTAACTTGTATTGTGCTGCACGGATGGTTACATCGCAACCCTACGCCTCGAATTCGTACTTGAACTCGGCCTTCTTGTAGAGTCCGGTCCTCTCCATGCCGAGGACGACCTTCATGGCGTTGCAGCCAAATCGGTTCTTTTGGACCTCAGCGATGCGCTCACCCCAGAACTCTGAATTCTTCACCTCATCGATGAAGAGGTGAGCATGAGCGTCGACGGCATGTTTGACGCTGTTTGGTCCTGCAAACTGCCCGCTTTTTGTCACGTGTCCGACGATGACGATGATCGGATGGACTCCGTTGTATCCCGTCTTGGCGAAGCTGGTGAGCTGTTCGATGACGCGGAGCTGCGTCTTCTGGATGATTCCGCCTGGACCATACATGCCGTCGTTGAATGTCTGCAGCGAGTCCAGGAGCAGGAACAGGTCCTTGCCTGGGTTGTTGTCGATCAGGTGTCGAGCGTGGTCGAGGATGCTCGAGTGCCCTGTCCAGTGCTTCTTCGACTTTTCAGGGACGAGCTTGGCGTCAACCAGCTCGTCCTCGCCGCAGATGAACCCATTTTTCAACCCGAGACGCTCTGAGGTCATTTTGACCTGATAGAGCGATTCTTCCTTGCTGTTGAAAAGCGCCATGGCACCCTTCTGCCTGTGGATCGCATCCGCGAGCTGTAGGCACAGCGTCGTCTTGCCTGCACCGGGCGTACCGGTGAATAGGATCGTCATCGACGGTACCACGCCCTGCCCGCCGAACAACGCATCGACCCAGTTCAGTCCGAACGGAACCCGCCGCCGCATGTGTTCGGGGACCACGACGTCATTGATGTTGGTGCCCTTGTTGACACCGACCTCGCCGACATTGATTGTCATCGCCACATGGTTGCCTCTTCTTGCCTGTCTGGAACCAATCTACCACGGCTAGATTGGTTCTACACGTTTATTGTTTTACCACATTCGTAAAATCGTGATTTAAGAATACCTTTTATGCCTTGTTCGGTAGCACTATGCGGTTTACGTATGTTTGGGATATACTTGAGACCATGTTGGGTATAGACGATCAACAACAGCTTCGTCAACATAGACACGAATTTGAGTACGTGACGGGCCTCGACGAACACGGGTTCGTCAACTTCTATTTTAACAATGAGGTTGTGGCTACCCTCTCATCAACGATGGGAGAATGGCGCATTCTTTTTCATCAGGTGTGGTTTACCCAGCTTGTTGCCGAAGAAACGCTCATTGACATAGCGAACGTGTACTACGAGAAGAAAAAATGAAAAAAACAATAATGATACTACCAATCATGCTCTTGCTCGTTGGCTGTGCCGGCGACAAGGAACGTGCGCCGAACATATCAACCTTGTACGAAACGGGTGGAACACCATCGTATGTTGGTTCTACAGGAGGTGCCGCGGGTCTTCCAATATCCCTTGAGGGTGGTACCGCAGGCACGGGCGAGTTATTTGGAGGAACTTCAGGTGTTGGCGCTGAGCCCTCTAAAGGCGGCGTCGGTGTGGCGGGCGGGGTTTCCATGGGCGGTTCAACAGGTGGAAACGAAACTGGTGGCGTTCAGGATACCGGAGGCGCACCCCCGGGTGGTGTGGTGGTAACCCCTGGTGGCGCATCGGGAGGCCCTCCTGGGGGCTTTGGTGGGCTCGAGGACGGTTCAGGAGGTATAGGTGGTGCTGGTGGAGAACCGGTCGAGTGCCCGGTGGGCGGTGCTGGTGGGGTTGTAGTTGAAGTTGACGGAAGCTACAACTGCAATTCTAAATCTCCGGACTCTGATCTGGACGAGTGCTGGGACGCTGTGTACCCATGCCTGCACGAGGGAGAATGGTTCGAAAAGGGTGATGGTTCGGGATTCTGGACGTATTGCGTGTGTGCCTAACAATCCAGGAAGGTATACTAAGACCATGGCACGCTACGACGATGGAACGAACAAGATCAATTGACAGAGACTATTTGTCGAATTTTCACCGCGGGTTCAGGATTAACACTCGGGTGTTTATGTCTATCGAAAAATTCAATGTTGAAACGCTACGGACCGCTGCGAAAATGATCGACGCCTTCGCAGAAATAAAGATAATCATTGCGAATTAATGCAAAAAAAGGAAGAAACAGAGTGTCTCGACGGGTAGTCCTCCTCGACAAGTCCCGTCACATGATGAAGAAGGCCGACGTCGAGCGAGAGATCTCATGCCTGCTTGACGGTCGGCGTGTGAAGGTCACGTCCGAGGTGCGAAAGGGACGCTCGTACGCTCACTGTGTCATCGGCGAGTGGGAGTACGAAGGCGAGGCCAAGAACATTGACTGGGCATACCGTGCCCTGCTTCAGAAGATCAGGGACGAAAAGAAGAACGGCCTCTTGGTGTAGACTACGCGGTACCGTTGTAAGGTCTTCCTATCGAGCGGACGGCAAGCCGCTTTACAACCAAACGGGGAACCGACAGGCATGTCAGACACGTCCAAGAATGCAATGAGTATCACGAACTTCGTCGCCCTGGCGAAGATCCTCCCGCCGTGGACATCAATCCTGCTACGAGCGGATCACGGGGTCGGGAAGTCTCAGGTCATCGCGCAGGTTGCAGACTACTTCAGGATGGAAGAGTTCGGTGGCGAAGGCTTTCCTCTCATCGACATTAGGCTGGGGCAGGTCACCGAGGGCGACATACTCGGTCTTCCCAGTACCGATGGGAACGTCACGAGGTTCAACCCTCCCGACTGGGTACAGCGTGCATGTGACGCACCAGCGATGCTTTTCTTGGATGAGATCAACCGCGCGACGATTGAGGTCATGCAGGCCGCGTTCGAACTCGTGTTGGACAGACGACTCCAAGGCAGGACGCTTCATCCACAGACCCGGGTCGCGGCGGCCGTCAATACCGGCGCCTCCTACACGGTCAACGAGATGGACCCTGCGCTGTTGGATCGCTTCTGGACGATCGACCTTGTTCCGAACGTTGGCGAGTGGTTGGACTGGGCGTTAAAGAGCCCAGAGATGATCGATACCATCATTGACTTCATCCGCCAGAACCAGGCGATGCTCGATCCCCCGAAGGACGGAGGCATCTTGGGTTCGGTCCAGGCCTCACGACGCAGCTGGCACCGCCTCTCGGTCGCCTTGAAGCATGCTGGTATCGAAGAGGACGCTACGAACAACATGTTCTTTAACATGTGCAGGGGATTCGTCGGACAGGAGGCGACGATCGCATTCGTTGACTTTGCCAAGAACCACGATACTCGGATCGATCCAGTCGACGTAATGACGAAGCTCGTCACGAAGGTCGTCAGCGGCCAGAAGATCGATGATATCGACCAGATCGGTAAGGACAACGATCCGAACGTCTACAACGAGGTCCTTGTCAAGAAGATCGAGCGCTCGGCGCAGGACAAGCTCAATGGCGTCATCGCAAAGGTTGCTGAGTGGATTCACAATGAGTGCTCGAAGAAGGGTAAGGGTCTTAGCCACAAGCAGGGCGTCACCCTTGCGAAGTTCATGTCTCTCCTTCCTGATGAGCTACGCATCTCCATGTGGACGAAGCTCATTGAGACAGGCATAGATGACATGAAGTTCTCTTCCTCGGTTCACAGGTACGGCGCTCCTGCGGTGATGGGATGCTTTGGTGTTCCAATGGGCAAGGCGGGCGTCGGAGTCACACCGACGATACCAGGAATCTTTAAGGACGCCGCAAAGAAGGCGTCCTAAGTCTCTCTGGGGCGAGGGCGACGTCGCCTGTCGCGTGGTTGCTTGCCGCACACCTCGCCCTGGTTTTTTCATCGATCGTCGATCGTCATGTCAGACAAAAAGCAGTCAGGAACGTTCAACCCGAACCTCACGCAGGTTGAGAGGTTCCTTCTACACCAGATCATGCACAGGATGGGCGTAATCCCGCTTGAGTATGCGGCCATCGACGTTGCGCGCATACTCAAGACGCTGCCCGACGATCAGGCCCGGATGCTTCGCAGGAAGTTTCGGAAGTTTTGGCGCACGGGCATGAAGCGCGAAAAGGCTCAGGCTCAAAAGCACCACCAGCGCAACAAAACTGCGCTTGCTCGCGAGCTTGAAGCGATCGATCGTCGCTACGGCGTAGGCTCAGCGAATCCGTCGCGTGCTGCACGACGGCACAGGAAAACACGGGTCATAGACGCTGTTGCTGGTGAAGTAGTTCGTTGTATCCTTGCGTTGAAGCAGGAGGACTGACCTATTCGTCGCCCGTCGCCGGGATGACCATGCTAAGCGACCGTGGGACCACGAGTCGCCCGTTGAGCAGGAAGGCGTGTACCTCCGCCTTGAGCATATGTTCGACGTTGTTTACGTCTCTACCCTTGCGAGTCGCCTCGCGGACGCCAACGTAGACGAGGATCGAACCCTTCTTAGCGTATGTTCCACCTCCCCAGTCGTCCTGTTCGATTGTCTGAATTTCACCTTTCGGACACTGGAGTGAGGTGTGAGCCAACCTTGCGTCGGTGCGAAGGGAGAACATGATTCCCGGCTGTAGGACAATCCTGTAGGCCTCGATGAGGTCGGCGGGCATCCTGTGGAACTGGTTGTAGTAGCGTTCTGCGTCTTCTAGGATGATGCCTTGCTGCTTCCTAAACAGGATGAACTTGTCGCTCCTGGGATTGCGCATGCGTGGTACATCCTTTTCCCACTTCACGGTGCGAGAGATCCGTGATCTGTTTCCTAGGTTGCACTTCGCTCCGATAGCGTACTCTACCCGCCGCCGCCCGTCCTTTGGCATGCTTCTATCCTAACATACGTGTAGTCGAGATGCATGTGATTGATATGATATCATCATGTCAGACCAACACGCCAACCTCCTCGCTGCAGCTGAGGGGCACTATGCGCTGTACGTTTCGTGTGGCAACGGGTTTGAGTTCTACAGAGGATTCGTTGATGCGTGTCTCGTTGCAGGCGTCGACCCGGGTCGCATCCAGGCGATTGAGATGAAGGTGACCGCGCAGGTCAAGGGCATCGCGAAGGAGACGGCAGAAGGTGAGTTCAGCGATGAAGAAGAGCTTACCCCCGAGGACGTGAAGGAGCTCGAGGAGATCGTCGGCTGGATCGGAGGGAACGATCCGTTCTTTCAGGACGAGATGTCTGGATCTCCGACGCAGTGACTGCATACATATCTTCATGATCACCGAACAGCAGTTCCTTACGAAGCGCATCACGATGCTCCCACGCCGCGGAGCAGAGAAGGAACACACCTGGATGGTGATCGAAAGCGATCTGCCAGAAGCATGGCTTGTTGGCAAGCCTCGTGCCGTGGTACGAACGTACTCTGATCTCAAGACAGGCTACACCTGGACGTTCAACGTACGCTGGATGAAGGGACGCGCGTGTCCCGTGTTGAGGGTATATCGGTGAGTGACGTTGTTCCACTGGAATGGTATCGTAGACACACAATGCTAAGACACAGCTACGACTTTCAGTGTCGGTGTCCCGACTGTTGCCAGCACGAACGCAACGTTGCTTCTAACATTGCGTATGAAAAAGAGAAAAAGAAGTCGGGCGTTCGATCCAAGACGTCGAAGGAGATCCTGATGTCAGGATTCGGTGACAACAACCCAAACGCATGGTAGGGTGGAACCATGACAAGCAACCAACCCGATCAGTACGGTTTCGTCGTCATCGGAGAGCACACGGCGTGCGTCGACGGTGACCATCGCTACAGCACCAAGGTCCTTGTTCGCCTCGATGGTGACGGAGACGTGAACATCAACATCCTCGAGAATGGAGCAGCCAATGGCATGGATGGTCCAGGCGACGCCACGGGCTTTCGCTGCACCGGTACGCGTGTCATTCCTCGAGCAACTCCCCAGCAGGTCGCCAAGGCGGTTCGCGAGGTATGTTCCTCAGACGAGGTCATGAAGCGCTACGGGAAGGCAACGAAGAAGTTCAAGTGGGGTCTTACTTCCGCATCACAGGTCATGAACCGAGGCATCTCAGTCCGAGTTGTCACCAACGCTTTCAACCAATACCGCGAGATGTACGGCGACGAAGGAAGCAGTAGACGAGCTCGGTTCGCTTGCTGATGGAGGTCTTCACACGACAGACGTACAGGGGTCAGACAGACTGACATCAAGCATAGGAATGATTGAACGGGAGCACTTTGGTGCTCCCGTTTCTTTTTAGATCTCTCTGGTGTACTTGAAGAACTGGATTGTGGTACACTGTGGACACAAGATGGAACATGGACCAACAACTACAGGCCCACAGACAAAGCTCGAATTCGAAAAGGAGATGTGCGATCTTCTAGCACGTCTGGAGGAAAACATCGAGGGAAACTACCAGAAACAGGTACAGAATATCACGAGGCAGATGACGGCGTTGGTGCGGAAGACCTACAAAGACAACCCAGAGTTCCTTCGAGGGATGATGCCAATGGACTGGCTCAAGGCGTTTGTGAATGGAGAATTGAAATGAAGCACGCAGAGAAATATAAACTGCTTCGGCACTTCGATGGCGAGTGTATAAACCGCGTGAAGGATCGTTGGCATACGAGCTCGAAGAATGATTCCACCGGACTCTTCTCACGGCTCGGTACCCTATACAACGACGGTACCGGTGCAAAGTTCCAGCCCGTGGAGTAAACTAAGACCATGGAACGCAAGCTGATCATCGAATCGTCCCCCGCAGCCATCCAGGCTGTGTGGAGCGAGCTCACTGCGCTTCTCGACGACCTCAAAGTCGACTACAAGGACAAGAGCGGTGGTGCTGCGATGGTAACCTCCTGCGAGGCGAGCCGCGATGCACTTCGCAACGACCCGGTTACAATAGAGCTGGGATAGATCGATCGCCCGTCAGCCTGCGCGGGAAGCCAAAACAACGGTGTGCAGGATTGGCGGGGTTAGGATAAACTGAGAATCAACGGCAAGCAACAGCCAACAACGCAACAACGACAGATAAGGATACACACCATGAGCGACAACAACACCAACACGATTTCCGACATCGACGCCGCACTCGCCGCCGCCAAGGCAGCCAAGGGTACCGAGAGCACTGAGAGCGCTCCGTCGAGCACTCTCGAAGTTTCGGCCAAACCGAAGATGACGGACGAAGAGAAGGCGGCCGCCAAGGCAGCCAAGGACGCAGAGCGCGAGGCCAAGAAGGCAGAACGCGCAGCGGCTCGCGAGGCGAAGCTGGCCGAGTACCGCGCTGGCGTTGAGCAGCGCAAGGCAGAGCGTGCAGCCAAGAAAGCTGAGCGCGAGTCGGCTCGAGCTGCCCGTGTTCCTCACCTGGCCAAGGTCCAGAAGGCCGCGGAGAACCTCCCGGAGTTGTCGGATGCCGCGGAAGAGGTCTTGAGCAGCCTCGAAGGCCTGAGTGCGGCGAACATTAGCTGCATCCTAGCACACGCAGACCATCACCTCCGCGAGTCGCAGACCAAGGCGTCAATCGGTGTGGTGCTTGAGGTCGGCCAGCTGGTCAAAATTACCTCTGGCCCGGCGCAGTACCTCGGTCAGACCGGCACGGTGAGCAAGGTGCAGCGCATCCGCTGCCTGGTCGACGTCCCCGGCTTCAACAAGCCTGCCTACCTCTTCCTCGCGGACGTCGAGGTGGTCGAGGCCGATGGTGAGTCGCTCGAAGAGGACAATGGCGAGGAGACTGCGGAAGCGGTCGCTAGCTGACAACAACAACACGGTACAGTGAGAAGAGCTCGGTCGAAAGGCTGGGCTCGACTCGTTTCTTTTTGCACGACACGCCGTATACAACGCGCGCCGGACTCCGTGCCGTGGCGAACGCCAAGTGGTACCTTGAACCATGACCGTAGGACAACTGATCAAAAAGCTCCAAGCATTCGACCCAGACATGATCATTCGTGTTCGTTCAGGCGAAGGCGATCATTCCGAGACCCTTGAAGGGCACGAGATAGAGCTCGTCGAGGACAACGAGGTGTGGGATGAAGAATTACAGAATGACGTCCTGCTTCCACCGTACGTCGAAATCGATGTGTCAACCTGATCCCAGAATGGTACCTCACGCTTGGACGGACGCTGAACGCAACACCCTCGACGCGATCGACACCTGCATCTGTGAGGTCAAGAACCTCGCTGCCTCCGTCAGCAGCGAGGTGTGCCATCGCTGCGACTTCGACCACGAACATGAGTCGATGCAGGCCCAACTCATCCATTCGCTGTGTCCGATCTGCAAGGCAGAGCTGATCCTCGACAAGATCGGTGAAGGGCCAGACCACCGCTGTATTGAAGAGATCGGCAAAAAACACACCTCGAGCCTGATGTAGCACGATCCTGGAAAGAGTAAGGTACAGCTATGATTATCACCGGGGTCGTGATGTGTGGGGAGAGTCGCTTCGTCCGTGTGTCGGAGGATTCCCAGGTAAAGAGGTATCGAGTCGAGGCAAACGTGTTGCCCTACTTCAGCAGGCAACCAAAACCAGGAGCCGTATGGACCCATCAAGTCGGGACTGCTCCTGCATTAGAGGACTGGGACTCGATCGAGTCGAGGAACCAGTACGAGTCCAACATCTACGGGTTCCGCGGGCCCGCTGCCGAGTTTCCGTACGTGACTAGCTAACACAGGTGTTGTTGGTTTCAGAAACACATGACAACCGTAAACACAACGTTGACAAGAGCTGTGGGAATCACAGGGAAACCCAACGAACAGGTTCGACACCGCTCGTGAGGCGTGCGATTTCTGTGGAACGAAGTCGCTCCTCACGATCGACACGACAGTCTGGAACGTGAGGCTCATCACAAAGTATCGCCCTGAACAGGGCGAAGCCCACACGCCAGAGATGGACAACAACGAGTGGTTCTACCTCTACAAGGGACGATGGGCCCGAGCCGAGCCGATGTCGTTTTGGCTGTTGGGGAAGTAGGATAGACCCACAATGGCGGCAAGAAAGAAGCTTGGAGACGGGAGCGCAATTGCTCCCGCACCAAAACCCAGGAACAAGCGTTCGACACCTCTTCCACGCGACCTTCGTCGTGAAGCGCTGGAAGAGATGAATCCTAGCGACCTCTCGATCGTTGACCAGGTGTGGCTTGCTACGCGGTGGGACAACCTAGGAGCCACGATCGGCGGATTCCTACTGGGCGGACTCGTCCCTCTGGCGGCATACGCTGAAGCTCACTACGTCGTGGACAAGGTGCGGTGGTGGTGGGATCCACACAGCATCCTCGTCGCAGGTTGTCTGGCATTCAGCGTCTACACGGTGTACTTCTGGGGCCTCAAGGCCTTCGAGGACGTCAAGGTAAAGTCTGTCGGGTTCATGCTGGCGATCGAAGGCATCATGGTCTTCAGCCCGCTGAAGTGGTTGGCGATCACCTGCCTCGTCTACCTGATCGTCATCAACGGCATCGCCACCGGCGTTGGGATGTCCTTGGACCGCTGGCGCAAGGTCAAGGGCAACCGCAAGAAGGCCTTTTAGACCCACACGAGCCCATCTCGAGGGCCCCTTGGGCTCCATTAAGGTAATCTAAGGCCCTCGAGAAGCGCCTCGAGCCGTCAAACAGCCATCTGCACAGGTGTCAGACGGAACTCACCAAGGTATACTGCGGTCATGGCTGGACGGATTAAAACAATTCACCTCATCACCTACCTCCCTCTCATCGTACGAGAGTACGGGTGGGCAACCTACATCAGAGCGTGCTGGGTCTCTGCGAAAGGCGGGACCTTTCTCGAAGCGGTGCGACCCAATTTTTGGAGTGGTAAGGTCTAACCATGGCAACAACTGATCCCAACGACTTCTACAAGCGAAAGCTGCAGCTCATTGAAGAGGCGCTCGTGCTGCTAAACAAGCTCACCACGACCATCCAGGCGCTCTCTACGTGTGAGCGTCACGATGCAGCAGTCCCGGACGACGACCTGCTGGAATACCTCGACGAGGTTTACGGCGAAGGAGAAGACGAGACACAGCTCTTCGAGCTCTTCGATCGCCTGGCTGGCGAGCGCGGCGCGGTCAAGGCGATGGTTGATTTATCAGACGCTATTTAGTCCTGAAAGGAAAAGAAAAATGTCAGAGAAAGAACAGCTCGTGTGGGAGTTGCAGGTACTTGTTGTCTTAGAAAAAGATAAGGCAGCAAACAGCACCAAGTACAGCGGTGTGTACAACAAACGTGCCAATGTACTTGAACAAGCACTTGAAATTGTGCAAAGGTATGCTTGAAGAAGCGCTCAAAGACCCACTCCTTTGTACCCATATGACACGGTGAGGCCAACAGCCCACAGTGGTAGAGTCTAACCATGGCAACGGCAATCGAAGAGCTCGCTGAGGCTGAGTTCCAGATCGTAGACATCACATTCCTCGCTCCATGCTGTGAGATCTGCGGGCAAACGCTCGACCCTGGTGTCCAGGAGTGGTGGGCCACGCTTTCATCCAGACTGCTACGATGACGTCTTCGCAAGAACTATGCGAACCGGCGGAGAATTTCCAGACACCTTCGAGTACACCTGATGTTCGCATTCCTGACATCAATCCTGATCATCGCAGCGCTGGCGTTCATAGTCGTCGCGTTGTGCAACAACACCGCCCAAGACTTCATCGTCACGTTTGTGGTGATCATTGTAGGTGGTATCATCATCGTGGGCGGTACGGTCATCACTGTAGTGTTGATTTTTGTTCTCTAACCAATGAGATTTTGATGAAAATCACCCCTCCATGAGGTAGGGTAACAACCATGAGGCAATACAACGCATCAATGGTGTCCTGGAACGGAACGAATGGCGCGGTCGACATCACTGACATCCCTGGACACGGCACCTCGCTGGCGTTCAGGCCAGGAGCAAACTTCGAACTCAGATCTTCGAAGACGGAGATGGTCGTCACGATGTACTACCAGAGGCAGCTTACGTACGACGGCGAGGTCGTCGGCTGGATCTACAACGGTGCGACGTACGATTATTACAACAAAGCAACGGACATTACCGTGATAGTCGTTAACGACTAAGGTAGATTGCAGCCATGATGGAACACCCTCACCTCAAGATCTTCAACGCGTTCCGATCGTTCGTCGCGCAGGTGCTGCAGGAAGGAGCACGCTCGCGGAGATGAACTCAACAAGATCGTCTCATACCTCAATGACTTCGACCTTGCGGACGGCGTGTTGGTCACGCTGTACCAACGCTACGAGTTCATCTGCTCGCTCGAACGTGAGTACGGTGAGGACTACGAGGCGCAGGACTGGTACGATCCCATGGAGACCATGTTGATGGAATTCATGAAGGAGGCGACCAACCCGTGGAACTACGGACCAGGAGAGACATCCAAAGTAAGCGTAAATATCAGCGCCATTGCAGCGGTGTTGGCAGAACGTATAAAGGATAAAGTCTAACCATGGCAAACATGCGATTCAAAAGGATTGAAGCAACGGACGTCCCCGCGAAGGTCACTGCATTGGGCTACGACTGGGAGAAGGACTACATTGTAGACGGTCCTGCAACCCACTACGGGTGTTTCGACGACCTACATGCGCTGGTATTTCCCAGCAGTTCTTGTCCTGGAGGGTGTCTCATCCTCGCCGTGAGTGAGGATGAAATGGAGCGCCTTTCGCCGTGTGAGTACTACATTGAGTCGGAAATGACGATCGAAAGGCTGGAGAAAGAGGGGCTCCCGACTCGACGAACGCTGCTTTAAGGTCGTCGACTACGTAAGCGGCGTAGCATCGCTGGCCAGTGCGGACGGAGACGCAGACGAGGCGATGCCTGGACGTGGTACCTCTGATTGGGTCGGAGACGAGGGAAACTACACTCACAAGGAGTACAGCGACATCGAGCTCGAAACGATCCCACCTCAGCCTCGCACGGGCGCGATCCCAGACGAGGCGAAATGGCACTTCGGTGCTGTTACTCAGAACGTTGATCCGAAGAACATCGCGGTCCCGCCACCCCGCCGCAACCGTGCAGCGTAATCGTCTGGGTGGTATTGTACCACCATGGCAGCCAACAAAGTTCCCCCGCAGCAGCTAACGACCGAAGACGACCTCACGCTCCTCATGACAGTCACGGAGCCTGACGAGGCGGCCTACGAAGACTGGGTCGATGAAGAGACAGGCGAGGTCCTCTGGTGTGCCAACGAGCGCGCCGATGAGTGTCGCCTGCACCCTGTTTTCGTCGCCCGTCAAGCGGACGAGCTGCGTGCACGCAGCGAATGGACGACGAAGCTCTTGGATGATCCGCTGGGTCTCCTTAACGAGCTCATTGATGCATACGTCAAGGAACACGCGGACGCAGACGCATGTCGTGACCTCGGCATAGGTCCAAATGATGTAGAGATGTTCTATGATCTTGCTGAGTCGTTCTTCTTTAGTGAGACCCGTTGGCGCGAGGTGCTCGACTACGTAGATGATGAATTCTACGACGAGCCTCTCAACAAGGCGTTCGTCCAACGAATGGTCGCTGAGCAGCTGCACAGTGCCTTGGCGGATCAGTTGAGATACTGAAGGATGAAGAAACCCAGCGCGAGTTGTGGCTGATGGTGTTCACGGTGGCGATGCAAAGCCTGCGTCAATCCCAAATTCCTGCTAGTACGAAGTACTCCGACCCTCGACATAAATCGTCACCATGACGCCAACGATCACAAGAGGTATACTGAGACCATGGACAGCAAGGAACTCATCGAACTCATCAAGGCTGCGGAATGTAAACCCTACGCGTACAGCGGGAGAGGGATGTTCGGAAGGCAGTGTATTGCATTCAATACAGACATGTCGTCGATCGTCGCGCTCGCCACGATCGTACAGGTAGCATGCGACGTCTATGATGATGTTGGCGACATTCGAGAAGCCGCAGAGGCGATTGAGAACGCGCAATCTGACGGTATGGGTATGAACAGTGTGATCTACTTTCCGGCGTATGAGTGGATCGAAGACCACGAGGAAGAGGGCTAAGGGCTGGGGCATAGTGCTGACCATGGAAATGATCGAGCTGCTGCAGAGGTTGAAGACGTACGCTGAAGTCTACGGGCTCGTCTACCGCGACAGCACCAGGTTCAAGGAGATCTGGAGCGACATCGACGCGGAGGATTGGATCGAGTGTGGCATCATCGGCGTAGCATTCTATGAACTGGACGGGCTGTCTCCCCAGGGTGTCGTCTTCGTCAAGGCGAACGGCACTGTGGAGGCGCTTACCAAGTGGAGCATTGACATGATGGAGGATCGCATCGAAGACGTCACTTTTTGCTTCCTACACTGGGAGGCTATGTTTCGACCGCGCCTCCATGCAGAGAATTGAGAAATGAGGTAGGATCTACCATGCTCGACAAAGACGATACGTTTGACCCATTCAAGTGGTTCTTCGGGATGTTCGCATCTTTCGGGTGCGGATTTGTGGTCGTGTGGGTGGTCTCGGCATTGGCTTCATTGGCTCTCATCGCCGCCCTCATTTACCTGATTGTCAAGTTTGCCGGAACCCTGTGAGTGCCCTAGCCTTCGGGTTGAGGTATACTGACTCATGATCCGTGACACCCAGATCAGACGCGCAGCGGACGAGCTCTTCTACAAGGGCAGGTACGTGGGAAACTCGCTCCTCGCAGCGGCGGGAGAGATCCTGCTCAAGGAGTATAATATCGCTCAGCATCCAACGTGTAGCAACAGTGCAGCGTCGGCTGCCGTCTACATGCCGCCTCACACTCCAGGTGTCCCTGCTTTGAAGCGGTGACGAATCGACCTCGAAAGAGTATACTAAGATCATGGAGAAAACAGTCACTGTCGACCTCGTAACACCAACACTTCACCAGCGCGTCGTTCTTCGTGCGCTTAGCACCGTCTGCCTGCGCGATCCGGTCGCCGCAGCGTACGACCGACACGCTGCCTTCGTCTACCACGGAGCACCGTTCAGCGAATCCGCCTGGGATTGCGTCCGCTTGCACGCTGAGAAGATCGGCGTAGCTTAACAACGATCGTTTAAAAGTTCATAGCAACACTGTGACGCCGTTGGCGTCCAGTGGTTAAGGTAGAACCATGGGTAGGGAAGAAAAGATCAAGGCGCTGAAGGACATTCTCATGTCCTGCGGAGACACCCAGGACTTTCTCGAGCTCGTTGCTGACATGTACGACGAGTTCAACACTGAGAACCTTGACCCGAAGTGGGATGACTACGAGCCTCAGAAGCTCGACGCAGACGCTGCGTCGAAGCTCATCAGAGAGTGTGCCGCGGGGGTTGGCGTGTTGGAACAGACGTGGTTGTGAGACAACAGGAGAGGCCCTCTCGGGTCTCTCTCGAGACCTTTCTTGGGTCCTAGGTAGGATTCCATACGTACGCCTCAGGCCCTCACGAGGGCAGCCTCGAGGCATGTGCCGCGGACCCCCATAGGGGATATACTAAGATCATGGCAACCAACGTACAGAAGGCGCAGAAGCTCAGTGAGCTCGCAGAGGTCATCGCAAAGAATCGTCCATCCGAAAAACAGATTCGAGAGGCGTGCAGAAGCATCGCTCGCCAGTTTGGCGTTAGGGTGAAGGACGTCCGCGGGTTGGTGGACGCAGCGGTTGCGCTGTACAACGGAAGGATCCAATGATTGACATAGGAACGATGAGAGACATCTTCTCCCGACTTGGCTACACTGTCGTTGACAACAACGCGGCAACGAAACCAGATTCTGATGCGTTCATCGTCGTGGTGCCAGATGACAAGGTAGGTGAAGTCATCGCTAAGGTCATCCAAGAGGCGCTCATTGCAGCAAACGAAAATGGGCACTTCAATCTTGACACAGTTGATGAGGTCGTTTCAGCTGTGTCGTACATGAATGTTTGTCAAGGTTCTTCAGGTCAGTTTCTGCTCTACTCTACGTGATCGATCGTCGCACGTCGACACACGACGGCACGCAAGGGTTGGTGTGTTTCCGGTTCAATCATGGTAGACTAAAACCATCAACTGGGTGTGACGGACACATCCCTTGAGAGTATACTGAGACCATGATGGACAGGAAACTCGCGGAACGACTTCTCACGATCCTGGACGAGTTTGCAAGCAAGCATGATCTCGTCTACGATCCCGATGAGTTCGATGCAGAAAGTCTCATAGGGGCATTCAACGCTGGTGAGGAACTTCCATGCGTCAACAGCATGCCGTTCGAAGGTTATGAGGTCCTCTGGATCAATTATGACGGAAAGTTAGAATACTTTTCGGGTCCTTCGCTCCGGCATAAAATAGCAGACGTCGAAAGCTTCGATCCGAACAAAGTAATAATCCCGTAAGGACTCGATGGACAAGACATTCGCGCTCGTCGAGCTATACGACGTACACACGTGGTAATGCGTGGTTGCCAAGCCAGAGGAGGATCCGGGAGTGGGGTCCCCTGCCTCACTAAGGTGTGATGGTAGAAACCCGACTAAACCAACCAGATGATACCATCGGGATCCTAGGACAACCCTCAGGGGGGTCGGACATCCTGTGCTGCCGAAACGGGTGTGGTACGGTACGACCAATGGAAAAAACAATCACGATCGAACTAATCAAAAGTTTCTGCAAGACTACGGTGACCTCGCTGAGTTCATTACAAAGCATCTGAGCAACAGGTGCAGGAAGCGTGTAGAGACATTGCCAAGCAGTTCAACGTCAGTGTAAAGGATGTTCGTGGGGTGGTGGACACTGCGATTACACTCTATGAGAAGTAACGGTCCCTACCGAGATTCATTCAGTCGAACTCAGGATTTGATCGATCAACGACACACTACAGGCCAGTGCCGCGGCAGCCTAATCATGGTAGATTAGAACCATCAAAGGGGAGCGGCGGACGCTCCCTTGGAAGGCAACCACGATGGATCAAGATGTACGAAAGAGACTTCACGAGATTTACCGTAACCTCGACGAGCTCCTCACCGAGCTCAAAGACACCATGCGGTCGGAGCCCGACCTTCAACCCTACTACGAACCTGCCAGGGCGTACTGGCTGGCATCGTTGGATGTCGGTCTGAATGCAGCCGAGTATGTCACCTTCAACCCGACTTTCTCCGGTATGCTCGAGGACCTCGGCATCATGGACTACGACGGTGAGTTCATCGAGTGCGAAGAGGAATGCTGAAGCATCAGCTCGGAATCTAGCACGGGTGCCCCTGGCTTCGGCCAGGGGTATACTCTAACCATGGCATTCAGGAACAACAACGGCGACGTGATTCGCATCAACCTCGTGTCCAACGCGTTCTGCGTCAACAACGGGCCCTACGTCCAGTGGGAGCGCGCGACGATTGAAGGCCTCTGCAGCCAGCTTACGAGCAGCACTGATTGGGTACGCATCCCGTCTGGAACAGGCATCTTCACTCCCGCTTGGTGAGGATGAACGGTCGTCGATCGATGTCTGACACGGGAAACCCCGTGTCGGTCCCCACCTTCGAAGGTATACTGAGACCATGGAAAAACGCAAGCCAAGCGAGTTCGCGCTAGGAGACATCGTCAAGATGACGTCTTACGATGGCAAGGGTTTCTGCGGACGGGATCCTCACCCGAAACCCTACGATGTTGGCAAGGAGTATCTAATCCTCAAGGTGAAGTACAACGATGGAAGCGACTTCGTGCCCATGGAAGGCGAAACGCAGGAAGACCTCGCCTTCACAGTCATGGACTGCCAGTGCCTCGATGGTACAGAGCGCAAGGTACAGCTCGTTGATCACGAGGTGGAGCTGGTCTCAGATCTACTCAGGGGCTTCTTCTTTGAGTGTGAGTGAGTCCTGAAAAAAGCTTCGACCGCGCAGTAGCGTGGTCGTGTGGTTGCCAATGCCTGAGAAGGTGGGGGCTTGGGCACTTCGGTTCGGGTCCCCACCTTCTCATTCCTTCACCGTTTCCCCGAGGGCTGTAGCCGTCTCGTGTTGTATACGGCCTGCGAGGGTATACTAAGACCATCGGACAGGAACGGCGCGGGAAGCGTCGGCGGATGAAACTCAACCCACACGAAGGTATAAAGAATCATGGCAAACGGCACACACAAGGCAATGTTCCTCTCACTCGCCAGCCTCCTCACCGGCAGCATCTTGATGTTCTGCGCGGTCTATTCTGGAACGCATCACTCTCCCGTATCGGTCCCGACGTACGAGGACACGGTCACCCAACCTGTTCCAGTCGAGGTCACCCCCGACGTCACCGAGGTCGAGACGGTCACCATCTCGGTTAAGGCACCTCCAAAGCGTGGCAGTGTCATGAAGCTCGGCGAGAGCCGCAAGGTCACGGGTCGGTGCTGGAAACAGGCCCTCGAGCAAGGCGGCAGTCCAGACGCCCCGAACGTCATCGTCTGCGACCTCTGAACACAACCACACGGGACCGGCACGTGCCGGTCCCTCTCCCTCGGGATATACTGAGACCATGGAAACGGCAACCATGATGACCCCACAGCCTACCCTTGAGGCCGTCCTTGCGGCTCTCAACACGCAGCGTGGCCTGGAACGTGGCATCACCCTGATCGCCAAGCGACAGACGCCCGATGAACGGATCGAGTTCACCACGAAGTACGACAACGATCGGGGCTTCGAGGCATGGGCGGCACGCAAGGGGACCCGCATCGCAAACGCCGTCCTTGATGATGGCGCCCGCCTGACTCCTGGGTCATCATGGTGGGCCTTCGCACAGAAGGTGCTCCGTCGCAACAAATACCAGCTTCTGGAAGAGGCATGGAAGAAGTGGTGGCAAAAGAACTCTGCGCTCGTCACCCCCGGCACGGGCATCGAGCTGGCACACGGGTTCACCCTATCGGACGGGTCAAAGGTGCGGCACAACCACATGCTCCTCTTCATGGCCTTCGAGCCCGATCCTGAGGGTCACCACGAGGGACACATCGTCTTCCTCAACAAGGACGGCGTGCCCAAACGGGAGCATCCCAGCTACCTCTTCCGGCGCGTCAAACAGATCCTGATACCTGCATAGGGCTGGCTGGTAACGATCGTCGATCGCCCGCTCGTCACGCGAGCAAAATGAAAAAGCTGGTACACGGTGGCTGCCGTTAAAATTTGACCATTCACGAGCCCTCTCGGGACCCTCTCAAGGGCCTTGGAAGGGCTTAGGTAGGATTCCATACGTACGTCAAAGGACCCTTGCGGGGGTCCGGGGGAGAAAGATGAAAGACAGCGAACGACGGCTATTGAACGTGATCAACGTCCACGGGCACTCACCTAGGCGCGTGCGCAAGGCGTGTCGAAATGTAGCCCGCCGCCTCGGGATCGACAAGCAGTACGTCCAAGACGTTGTCGCGAGGGTCTTTGTAGCGTACTCACTCGACGGCACCGTGCTGCACCTCACGTACTGTGGTGCGGTACAAGGAATGCCGAGTTGTTTTTGGAGATCGTCCTGATGACCCCTTCGCACCAAGTTAAGGAAGCGAACAGCGTGGTGCGCTAACCACCACGAAGGGGTATACTAAGACCATGGAAACGGCAACCACCAAGTCAACCAAGCTCCGGAAAATCTACCTGCGCGGTCCCAAGGGCGACACCAAGAAGGTGCTCGTGCTCCTGGCCGGTGTCCTCTACGAGGCCGAATACACGGTGTCCTGCTACGAAGACCTCGGTGGTGACAAGTGTGAGGTCCTTGATGTCACTGATACCTACATCCACGTACGCCTTGGCACCGGCGTGGAAAACATCTTCACCCGGCAAGCGCTGGCCGCCGCACCCGCCCAGCTCGAGCTACCCTTCGCGGTCGCGGCCTAACAACACCCGCAACAGTGTGCCCCGACTGAAGTCGGGGCACACTACTGGGACCATGGACCTCTGAGAATGGACCGGCACGTGCCGGTCCATTCCCTCAAGGGTATACTAAGACCATGGAAGCAACCAAACAAGCGGTAAAAGGAATCACTCGAGCAATCAAGTCACAGGTCGAAAGAATGGATGATTTCTTTAGAGATTGTTTGGACCTGTATGACGTTGATGATGCCAGCGTTCTGGAAATCAATCCGGAAGAGTTCTCCAAGATGGTCATTGATGCTGTCACCGAGGAACTCAACGGAGATCTGAGTGAGGTCTTCAAGGATTGGATGGAGCGCTATCAGGAAGATATCTAAACCAGAGGACCACACGGGACCGGCATGTGCCGGTCCCTCTCCTGGCTTTGAGAGAGTGAAAGGAAGAAGGACAGTTCGGGTTTTTCTTCAACACCAACGGAAACTGTGACGTGATCACTCTTTCAGACCATTGATGACGTTGACGAACTGGAGTCTGTGGGTACACCACTAATATTCCTCCCTCATTTTCACTCCTCTAATCCTAGTTGGTGGGGGAGAAATCCCCCACCTTCACCGTGTCCCCTACTTTTCAAGGGGATATACTAAGACCATCGGACAGGAACGGCGCGGAAGGCTCCGGCGCTGATGAAGACCAACCCACACGAAGGTATAAAGAACCATGGCAACCAACGGAATCAACAAGGTCCTTTCAATCGTAGTCCTCTTCGCCGGCGCAGCAGCCCTGGCACTCTCACTCGGGTTCATCAACAACAGCAACGCTCAAGAAGTCGACACAGACGCGCTGTATCCGACACGGGATGAGGTCACACGCCCTGTCCCCAAGGGTGAGGTCACCATCACATCCATCACTGTCACTGAGCACCCCAAAAAGGTGCCTGCCACACGGAAGGCGTCCTACACGAAACCGGTCCAAAAGCGCTGCTTCGAGCACGTCATGGCCCAGCAGGGTCGTCCCAGAGCTCGCAGCGTCATCGTCTGTGAGTGATCACCTTCATCCGGTGTCCTCCCCTTCGGGGGAGGACATACTAAGACCATGGAAACAATCACAGCAAGATCTACACGGTCTTCTGATGCCGAAAGGATCGGCGCACGCTGTATACGGCACGCCCAAAGGGGGCCCCACTACTCGTCGAGAGGATCCTCGATGCATGATGGGGCCCCCTTTTTACGTCGAGGAGAGCACACAGAGGGCCCCCTTGAGAGCCCCCTATGAAGCCCCCTTGAGAGCCCCCTCTTGGGGCCCCCTTGCATAAACCTTTGTGGGGCCTCTGGTGCGGCGGCCAGCGCTTAGGCCGTTCACACACGACACGGGAAATTTCGGCCAGAATTCAATCCTTCTGGCGCATCAAGAGTGGACAGCTCTTATGCATAGCGTATCGTGAGGCGACGGTGTTGGAAGGCAGTGTTTTCAACCGTAGGTTCGTCCTCCTGTTCAGGTTTGATCCTCACGATGTGGTACCTAAAGAAGGGTTCCGCGTTGATGTGACGAAGGGCGCGGCCGCGCAGGTACGTGATCTCGATCCAGCCTCTCTTGCTGTGTTCGACCCCTATGATGAGGTAGAGGTAGCCTTTGAACTCGTCACCGATGAAGACGTCACCCGGTCTGATGTCAATCGCTTCGACGACTGCACCAAAGATCGTCCGATGATCACTCACGTTCACCACGCCCCAACACGAGCACGCTCTGGGTGGTGGCAAACGCTTTGACCTTTGTCCTTCTGTATGATGAGAATCATTTCATCGAGTGATTCCACGCACACGTATTCACCGGACAGGCGACCGGCGATGTTCATGTTCCTGCTCCTCAGCGACGTCTTCACGTGCACCTCAATACGTGGTATAGCCCATCCTTCGAGTAGAGGACATCGTAGAACATTCCGTTGTGAAACGCTGTATACCAGCAGTCGTTTCCGTCGTACATCGAGCTGATCGCAACGATGAACCACTGCATGATCGCTACGTCGTCGGGTCCTGCCCACCCGACGACAAAGTCTCCTGGCAGGAAGTCACTTTCCTTGGCGATCATCGCTCCATCAACGGTTTGATCTTGTAAAAGATCGACTGGAAGCTCTTCTCTGTCCTCTTGGCCGCGGCCTGCGGGCTCTCACCCGTCCCGTTCGCCAGTGGGTATTCCTCGCTGCGGTCCTTGCTCGTCGGACAGATCGCCGCTGTGTACGTTCCGGGCTGCGTCCCTGGGACGACGATCAGCAGCACGTGGTCGAGCCTGTACAGCTGCCTCCCAGCGTTGTCCGTCCTGTAGAACGGGAACGTCCTCTTGCAAAACTTCAGCTCGTCCGGCCAACCTTCCGGTGCCTTCGGTCTCTTGCTCATGTGTTTATCCTCTTGACCTTCTTGCCTGCGTCGAACCCGATCAGCTTCACCTTGCCCCTGTGCAGGTACAGGATCGGCACAGTGTCGTCGGTGTCTGTGCGTCTTAGCGTCTCCTTCACAGCGAGGACAAGTATGGTCCTCCATGAATTTACCACGATCAGGTCTCCCGGGAGGCAGTCAGCGGCCAACATCCACACGTCCCACCAACCTCGGATGCGGCACGGTGTGCCTGTATGTGTTCACCGCGTCGGCAAGGACGTTGAACGCGGCCCTTGGATCCTCGCTCGGGTCTGCCCTGTCCCCAAGGGCCACGAGGTACATGTCCGACTCTGCGAGGTTCCACTCTCCCTGCATCAGCCGCAGGCGTCCCCTCTCGAGGAGCAGGTTCGGCACCCGAGAGTGCCAGATTGCCTCTTCAATGATGCAGAGTGCCTGCTGGACGTTTCTGAGGGCTCCCATCGCCCTCGCCGCCCTTAGCCGCCCACGCCAGTAGAAGTCTCCGCTCAAAGGTGGGACCTTCAGGAACGCCTTGGCGGCCTCCTCGAACCTGCTCCTGAAGAGGAGCTCGTCCCCGATGTAGTAGTCCCGGGCTGGGTCGTTCGTCTTCCACGCGTGGAGTATGCGGAGGTTCCTGTCGTCTTCGACCCCGCGGCCTCCGGACGACATGTGGACCACGCGGAGTGTTCCGGGAGGGACCTTGACGATCGCGGATGTCCGTGGTACGTCGAGGCACTCATGGACGGGCCGGATCCACTTGAACCCGTCGTCCTTGCGAACGATCCTGTCCCTGTAGAACGCCTGCAGGCACCGGGTTCTATCGCCGTTCCAGCTGTACTCGTAGAGGAGCGCTCCGACGACGGGCCTGGGCTCGTCTTCCCGCATCTCCTCCAACATGTCGACAACGTAGGGCAGCTTCTTAGGATCAGACAGGTCGTCGTCTGAATCGAACCAAAGCTGCCACGCCTTTGTTCCTGCGTCGTGTGCCAGAGTTCGCGCTGCACTGAAGTCGGATAGAAACCCATCGCTATCGAGCAGAAATGAGCCATCGATGAACACGTCTGCCCTGTCCTCCGCCAGCTCGCGCGTTCCGTCAAGTGAACCTGTATCAACAATGACGACTTCGTTTACGTATGGTTGGACCTGGTCGAGCATGTATGCGAGGTTCTCGCGGTCATCCCTTGCGATGACGCATAGCGACGTTTCGTTCATTGTCCACACCCCACAAGGGGCATGAACACGATCCACACGCGTTTGCTTACGTATGCCATTGTATATGTCTTCTTTGTTATGGGCCCGTATCCGTGAGCCAGGTGATAGAAGCGTTACACTTGGTGATGCTGACGTTGGTGCACAACCACATGTGTTCCGCTAGAACATCACCTGGAACAACATCGCCTGCGTAGATCTTGGATGTTGGAACATTCATTGCCTGACGACGACCATCATGTCTGTTGGATTGTACGTGATGCTTGCCGTCGTCCCGTCGCGTTCCAGCCACGTGATCCTGAACCTGATTTTGCTGCGTCTTCCAGCGCTTCCGGCGTTTACGATCGTGCGTTTTACAGAAATCGCAAGCCGGTTGATTCCTGCTGCGAGGTCCCCTGGATGTGCGTCCTTTGCCTTGATGTCTACCCTTCCAACAGTAAACCTTTCGCGTGTCGCCTACACCCGTGTATGGTATCCTGACCCATGCAGACGTTCCTTCCGTTTCCCGACTTCCGGCGTTCTCTCCGGACCCTCGACTACCGTCGCCTCGGAAAGCAGCGCGTCGAAGGCATGCAGCTGCTCCAGGGTTCGTGGTCAAACCATCCTGCTTCGAAGATGTGGCGTGGGTACGAGTTCCAGCTCGCGGAGTACACGCTGCTTGCGTGCATCGAGTGGGTGAAGCTAGGCTACAACGATTCCTGCTTCAACAAGGTCATGGCGATTCAGGACACGCTCGAGGATACGAGCCTGCCTCCTTGGTTCGGGAACGCTGCGTTTCATCGTTCGCACCAGAGCAACCTCGTTCGCAAGATGCCCGAACGCTATGCGTCCCTGTTCTCGGGCGTTCCGGATGATCTGCCTTACGTGTGGCCTGTCTGATCGGGCAACGCCTTGATGATTTCAAGCCTCGTCCTCCTCAATGACGAGAACGGGACCAACCGCATACCTACGAGGAGCGTCAGGTCGACGACCTTGACGTGTGACCTATACACGACGCAGAGCACCAACCCCATGTAGATCTTTGGGCCGTCCTGGATCCTGACGAGCATGTCTCCGGGCTCGACGTCGGTTATCGGGATGTTCTTAATCACAAGTCGAAAACACCCTTACGAAGGTGTTTGACGCGAAGAGCGTCCTTTGTACGCTCCCGTCAGTCCGCAGCCATAGGACGCTGACGCTGTTGCTTGGACCGTCCACCGTTCCATTGGTGAGCGCCAGCTCCCCCGACGAGAACAACCCGACCCTTAGGTCGCCGGGCAGGATCTCCTTCGGTTCCTTGTACGTCGTCCCCTGGAGGAAATCGTCGTCCTCGTCACGTGTGCTCATCGTTCCATCTGTTGACGGTGTCTCCTCCTAGGAACTGGCACTCGATCAGGCCAGAACCTATCGTGAGGAGCGATACCCTGATCCTGTTTGGTCTTGGTCGCTTCACGCTGACGACGAGCGAGGGCAACACGAACTAGAAGACGGTGTTCGTTGCCGTGATCAGGTCACCCGGAACGAGCATGTATGCTCTTGTAGCGTGGAACATAATCAGCTATACTTCAGCGTCTCGTCGTCAGCGACTTCTGCCTATACTCAGTACCTGAATGGGTACCTGCTCCCTTGGGTCCTGCGCTGTTGGACCTTTGCTCGGACAAACCCGACCGCCTTGCACCCGAGATGGATAGCCTCAGCCGGCCAGAGCACGAATGCCAGGATGAAGGTTGCGTAGTACATGAGCGTTTCGCGCAGATCTAGGGCGGGCGTCCTAGGATTTGTGAATTGGTACCCTACGATTGCCGCCTTGAGGGTGCCCACGATGAGTGCGCCCGTGATGTAGATCTGTATCAACTGTTCCATCCGAAGATCCTACCCTCGCCATGCGTAGAATGCACCTATTGTTCACACCTGATGACTTCGACGTTATCGTAGGCTCCGTGACGCATCGAAACAACCCTACCACGGCAGGTGAGCCACACGATCTTAACGGTCGACCTTGCGGGTGCGTCAAACGCCATCGTTTCTAAGACGTACCTTGCGGATGATACGGCGAGAAAGCAACCGATATTTTTGGCCATGTCACCGGGCTGTACGTGGGCGAACTTTATCAACACGCAGACCTCAGCACGTAGTACGTCGGCGTAGGGTTGAAGTGACACTGTGTGACTGTCCCATCGTCCATCAGGACGACGTACGTCCCCTGTCGTGGATGGAAACCTCGCGGGAGTTCGATGTACCCTTCTGCTGGGAGGCTGGTGAACGTCATGATGAAATCGGCCTCGCGCGTGACCTTGTCACGCGCGAACGTACCCGTCGACAATGCGACAACGAGCGCCGTGGTGTCACTTCAACCCGGCGATGAACTGTCCGGACACGATGTCTCTGAGCCTCATTGTCGTCGTATCATACTCTTCCATCTTGTCGATCCTAATCCTACCACATGACTTCTGCACGTACGATGTCACGGGTAGTCCTTCTCCAATGTCGTCTTTAAAGATGATTACGTTTCCAGGGACTATGAACCTTCCTCGCTTCTCCACCCGCTTCCCTTTATCATCGACACCTTCGCGTGTGACGCTATGCTGCTATGCGCCAACACGCCGTTCGGCCAGATCGCGAAGATGCGCGTTCGCATTGTGTTTATTCGTTCGATCGCAATGACAAGCGCAAGGCTGTTCGAGTGCGCCGGTATCCAGATGTCTCCTGGTTCGAGCTCAAATGCGTAGTCGAGGAACTTGCCCATGATGTTTAGCTCGGCCGTGTCGGCGTCATGATCCAAAAAACCCATGCGATCGGTATTGTCGCCGTCTTTACGGCTCCGTTGCCAAGCAACACGACGTCAACGACCTTTTCGTGATTGTTGTCTCCCCAGCGTATTTTGGATTTCGAGAGCAGGAGCGATGCAACGCCTGATTCTTCGATGATTACGTCACCGGGGCAGGCTATCTCGATCCTCATGCGATCGACGCTCACCTGATCACCTCGTACTCTGTTTTCGCACCGAGCTGCATTGCCTTATTCCTCGCCGAGTACTTCGCGTTTTTGATGCGACCGTTTACAAGAAAAGGTCAGATCATCCTGTACATCAGCGGATTGGCTTTGTTGGACGTCACAGCCTGTGTTCCTTTACAACTTTGTACTTCCTGTCTCCGAAGATGAGCGCCCTCATGAGTTGTCCCTTTTCAAGGTGGACGATGATGCGCGCGTCTGGATTATTGTGGTATATCGCAGGATCGGTGAACACGGCAACGATCAGCTTTGTCGTAGGTACAGCATTACCCTGGCAGAAGTAGATCGTATCACCAGGAACGAGCTCATCTCCTCTTATCGCCACCGTTTGCAATCACGAGCCTCTTTCTTCCCAACCACCCAGGGACAATGAACAACACGTCCTGCGTTCTGTTGAATTTCCACACAACGCCGTTTTCGAGCACCAAGAATGTATCGACGATCATCTCATCGTCGACGTTGTATTGGAACTTTGCAATGAGTAAGAGCGGGCGCAACGACGAATTAAAAGCGAAGAAGATATCACCTGGTACAAGTAATCTTGAACTGATGAATTCCCACTCGTTGGTCGAAAACATATGCTCATCCTACACTGAACCTGCATCGAGTGCATTCGTTCTCACCGTGCATGATAAAGGTGTTGCTGCTCCTCTTTGGCGTCCTATTACTCACGTCCAATCATCATCGGGTTGTTCGAGCCCATCGTGTCTGATGATGTAAATGGGCTCGTCATCAGAGAACGAAAATCAAGAGACACATCCGTTTTTTAATAGAAAGCCAACGATACTGTATTCTTCGGTGTAGTTGCCTGGTCCATACATCACTTTGTGTGTTTCAAAGTACACCGTCAATACGAACTCGAAGATAGAATTCGTTCTGATGCAATCACCAGGACACAGCTCCCTCGCCTTGACGCGGCTCTCGGTCGGCCAGGTGATCATGGTTTCATAATCGAGGTGCGAACTGATCAGTTTCAAAGTTGTACTTTTCGATCACGCCGGACGGGAAGAACAGCAGGAACTCGATGCATTCGATTGAGTAGCTGCTGACGATTCCATCGTCGTCTACTTCGCAGATGAACCCTTCTGCTGCAACGCCAAGCGACAGCCCTCTGAACGTACCTATGACGTCACCAGGTATAATCTCACTTGCGAAGGCGTTGTTCACTGTACGATGATCCTTTCGACGACAAACGTCCCGACATGCGTTTCTCTTGCGATCCTCCCACGCCAGATGTATGTTATGTTGACATAACCGTCATCAAGCAGGATGATTTCAATAATGAATTGGATCTCTCCTTCGTTGATGACCGCGTCACCTGGATGCAGGTCACTCGTTTTGACAGTACTCAGCCTGCTTTTCAACTTTGAATTCCGCATTGGAAGTGAATGTTGACGTCCTGACGGCACCCGAGCTCGTAAGCCGCGTAAGCGTGATTGACTTCGGCATGCTTCCGAGGTTGTGTCGCATCCCAAGCACGAGCGACCTTCGTGTGTTTGCGGCGCTGAACATCGTCCCGCCCGTCAGGAGGACATCACCCGGTACGATCTCGTGCAGCTCCTTTATGTGGAATGATACGTCTATCACGCAGCAATCATACACCAACACGGGGCGTTCTACACACTATGCACATGATGTGTATATGCCGTACAATCGTCGCATGGGTTTCATTGAGACGGCGTTCGTGCGGGGGTTCGTTTGAATTTCTTATCGCATGGATCATCTGTGCTGTTCTCGGTGTCCTGTTCGACGACGAGGAGCTGGAGGCATCAACGTCAGAACGATGATCTCGAACATGTGGCCGATCGTAACCAGCGTCCTCGCTGTTTACACGCATCGAGTGATCACTGTGAAATAAATCAGCACTTCGGTTGTATACTGTGCATCACGGTGTAACAATCTAGGCACTTATCAGCAACAGGAGGAAATCGATATGGCAAGGACCGCAAAGGTACCCGCAAAGAAGGCAACGACGATGACGAAGCTAGCTGATGAGATCTATGACTTCGGTGCGTGCGTCGAATCGAAGAACTACGTGGCATCGAAAAGGACGCTTCAGCAGGCGTGGGACGATTGCACAAACCCGATGTGGATGATCAGTGCGTGGATCATCGCGCTCGTCGCAGATCCTGCTCAGATTGACGAGCTGTGTGATGCTGTGAATCGTGCATTCGACGATTATGAAGAGAAGATGGTCGATGATGCGTTGACCGCGCCGAAATGGCTGCTTGAGGAGACATTCAAAGATTTGAGATCAGTAATATGGGGGGATGGTCCATCGCGTGCTGAAGTGCGTGAAAAAGTCAAGGAGATCTTCGATAGAGACGATTTTGACTGCAGCATGCTTCGTGAAGCATTCAATGACGCCATCAAGCGTAACTTTCCAGTAAATTTTGATCCAGATTTTGTGGAACCCAAGGATTCGTGGGATTTGTACGGCGTGTACACGTATTATGATCGTCCTTGTTTCCACACCGTCATTAATAATGTGTTTGACGTTTTGCCCGCGGGCACCTCGATAAGTGACAAAGATATGTGTGACATCCTACGTGAGTACCTTGAATGTCCAGAGCGCTGGCTCTTTACCGAGGCACACAGGATCCTCGTAAAGGAGACGAGGCGCCGCAAGCATCAGACGCGTACCGAAACCCGCTACTGATCGTCCAAGCAGTCAGGAAAGACAGGTGCTCAGGTGTGCACCTCGGCTCCGTGAAGGGTAGGATGGTCGTATGGTTGCACCCGAGTACAGTCTGACGCAGGTGATACCTGGCGTCTTCCTGCTGAAGTTTGATGATCATATCGAGCTCTGCGCGCACTTCCTGCGCTTCCAGGAGTTCTACGAGAGCGAGAATCCAGAGTTCTTTCGGAGGAATTTCCAGCTTATTGACTACATCAAGCGGTATGCTCGTCGCAAGGGAAAGCGTGGAGCGTTTACGTACTTTGGTGACTGGAATGGATTCAACGTTCCGGTTGATGTGATCACCGAGCTCGTCACACAGATCCCAGATTTCAATGATCACGACCTGTTCATGGCGGGTGTCGCTCGTTGGTGTGCAACGCACACAACAGCTTCGAACAGGAAGGCATACCTCATCGGTGCCTCAAACGAGTCGAAGGAAGACACGCTTGATCACGAGTACGCTCATGGTTTCTGGTACGTCAATGATGACTATCGGGCCGAGCAGCTGGCGAACCTAGCAGCGCTGAAGGACATCGATCCGTTGGTGTTCCTCGAGCTTCAAAGGGCACTTAAACGGATCGGCTACAACGATGACGTCATTCCAGACGAGATGCAGGCGTTTGTCTCGACCGGCCTCCGGACGGGAATGAACGTTGACGATCAGCTGCGGATGCCTTTCATCAGGACATACATGAGGTTCAAAACAGATGTCGATTAAACTAGAGACGCGCTGGGTCGTTCCGATCTGCAGACCACGTGATGCTCGCGAATCGTGTGTCTATGCAGTCGAAAAGGACTCGTACTTTGAAGTTCACATCGACATGTACGGTGACTTTGAGGCGTCTGTTCGATGGTCTCGCGATAAGTGTGAGTTTGAAGACCTACTTCGACGTCCGTACGATCTTGTGTGTTGGGTCATAGACGCATCATCCACGGACATCGGCGTACAGATCGAGGCTGCTCTATCGGACAATGAGGTCATGTTGAACAACGTCGCTGTCGATGTGCCAGCTTCGGAACCTAACCTGGTGCTGAGGAATTGTGGTTCCGATGATGAGCCTTCGTGTACCACGCTGCGCTAGGTAGTATGGTAGGTCTATCACAAGGCGACCAGGGAGGTTTCAGTGATGTTGGAAGGAATCGCAATGTTTTTGTTCGGGTTCACCGCCGGTATGCTTGCTCGTTCCCTATTCAAGGACGGAAAGCAGGAGCTCAGGCCCCAACCTGAGCCTCCGTGTGAGGACCTACAGCACACTCGAGCAGGAGAGCTTCGGCTCGAGTGATGATGGTTCTTTTTGCTGTGTCGAAGGAGTGCGCCACGCGCATCCTCGCGTTGAAGAGGAGGGACTCGTGAACCTCACGGAGCTACTCACACAATTCTACTCTCGTCAGGGTTGGTTCTCCGGAATCAATCTAAATGGAGAGGCGTGCTGGAACACGAGAACACTCGCCTGCGAACACATTGAACACCAGCTGGGGAGGTCATTAACCGACACTGAGCAGACTGTGCTCAGCCTGAGTATCGGCTACGGTCCAACACCAAGCTTGCCTCAGGACGCTCGGGAGCTGGCGTTCAAGCGACTGTGGCCAGATTCGCCGCGCCGGATGATTGGCTACAAGACGCACCCGCCCGACCAGGTAGTCCAAGCGCTTCAAGGGAGGAGTGATGTTTGACCTGTCCACTTTTGTGATCCTTGGTGTTGTCCTAGGGATTGTCGGGGTCGCCGCCATTAATGTTGGGCGTTTTTGATGCTCGCTGTGATGCTCGCTGTGTGCGCCCGAGACTATCGTCATCGAAATCGCACTGAATGCAACGAAGAATGTCTGCAACGCAAGGGCTAAAGAAGGCTCATGGGTGAAGAATTCATCAAGAAGGTACGTGAAAGCATAAACAGCGGGTCTTCAGACCCGAACATGTTTCAACATCCGTGCCAGGACGCTTTCGATGTGCTTTCGACCGTTTCTGACGTCATGCGGGAGTGTGGCGTCCACGCTCGCGTGATCGACGATGCGGGACGCATCAAGCTTGTCATCTCAACGCTCAAGCGCTACGTTGAACTGATCTCCATCAACACACATACAGCATCGCCGTGGTCCGTTACGTTTGCGTCAGCAGGCAGTGTGACGGAGTGCCTCATCAAGAACAGGAGTGACCTTGAAGCGCTCTGCATTGAGTTTGCCGGATCGCTATTGTCGATCGCAAGGGGAGAGGCACGTTCGAATTCATCGTCTCAGTGATCATCTGCATCATCGCGTTTGTGTGTTGGGTTCCGATCCAGCATACGTTCAACAGGCAGATGCAACGCGACATTGACGCGGCTCGGTGTGGAGGAGAGGAATGACAGACAAAAAGCGACCGAAGGTTTACCTTGCTGGGCCGGACGTGTTTCGTACAGACGCAAAGGAACATGGGCGACGACTCATCCAGGCGTGTGATGGATGGGGGTTCGAGGGCCTATACCCGCTCGACAACGAGGTAAACATCACTGGTGCCAAGTACGAAGACGGCAGAAGGATCGCAAAGGCGAATCGATTGATGATTGTAGAGTGTGATGCAGTCGTCGCGAACCTGGCACTATTCAGAGGCCCGTCTGCGGATGTTGGGACCGTCTGGGAATGTGCATATGCCTACGGACTCGGGAAGTTTGTATTCGGTTACGGGTGTGATGGTGTAAAGTACAGAGACAGGGTCATCGGCAGCATTCCGCACGACGGCATGATCGTTGAGGATTTCAGCGCGTTCGACAACATCATAATTGAACACGCGCTCGATGAGTGGGTCCAGTTGTTCGATGACGCGCTTCGGCGCGCCGCTATCAGGCTTGGAACATTCGTTGAAAATTCCGGCAAACACTGAGGTCGCGAACATGTTGGGTGTCATCGCTGGCGTCCTGAGCTTTCTCGTTGCAGCTGATACATCATCTACAGACATGTGATAGAGGTCTGCGAACGGGTTCAATCCCTGCGTGAAGAACTAAACAAGTTGACGCCTTCGCAGTTTCCTAAGCTACATGGGCAGACATCAGACCATGGCCCGAAGCTGCACATACCGACCCATGCTGACCTTCCAAGAATTCCGAATGTACACCGTAGGTAAGTTAACAGCTTAGACGCGGAATAATCCTACGTCTGCTACGACCAGGTCACCTGTTCCTGGTCGCATTAGTACGTTCTCGTGGTGAACGTCGTTCCAGCTCATGACGCCTCGCCTGTCGAGCCACTTGAGCGCCAGATATAGGCTGCGAAGCTTTGGGTTCTCGAGTCGTTCCTTCGTATCGGACAAGTCCATGTCTGTGCTTTCAGGGAACGCCTGTCCCTTTTCGTCGAGGCCTGCAACGTCCGCAAGCCTGCGAGCAACGTTCTTCACGATGAATGTCCAGTTGTTGGCGCCCTTCAGGTTCTTGAGCTCATCAAACTCCTCGTCAGAGATCCTATTGTCCTGCATCGCGTTGTTCAATGCGCTCAGAATCGGGTCTCCGATCGTCATCCTGAACCCGTAGTGTTGACGTGTTGGATCGTACGTCAGTGCCTCCTTGAGGAATTCGTGTGTCTTCAAGCGTGCCCAGTCCCGCTTTGAAACAACGATTCCGTGGAACTTGTTGATCAGTGACCTCCTTGATCCGTTCCCGTAGCGCATGAGCTCACGCCAAAGCGCCTGGTCAACGTGCGGGATGATCTTTGATGCGATCTCGTTCGCCCAGACACCGAGTTCCTGGTCGTTGCCTTGACGCCAGCCTTCGATGTTCGTCCCGCTTGGCATCGGAACAAGGAACTCCATGAGGATGGCGTAGAACTCGATGCCTTTGTCGTCCTCGAGTGTCGCAAACGAGTCGATACGCGGCAGGTGCTTCGCTATGATCGGAGGTAGCTCGTTCCTGACCTCGTGTACTTTTTTGTACGTGTCAGCCTCGTCGGGATCGTCTGACAGCTTCAGCGCAAGGCGTTTACCGTCCTGTGTGACCTCCCACACGGTTCCGTACCCGCCGGCTCCTACGAAGCCCGACTGGTCGCTGCCGCTCGGAACGATGTCAAGTCCGAGTTCGTCGATCGCGATCTGTAGGCGCTTCTTGTCCTCGAGCATCTCAGTCTTCTCAGAACTTCTGAACTCGTCGGGGGTGACTAGGCCTGCCTCTCGCAACAGATGCCTTAACTCTCCAAGGGCAATCCTCATGGCGTCATTTTAAGTACCCACGCTCCGTGCATCGATGGTCACAATACTTAAATTGTGACGATCGGAGTGCCATGTCAAAAAAGAGGATCTTGCTGCTTCCCACAGGAAGCAGGACACTTCAGGTTGAACTCATCTACCGTCACACGGCGATGGAAAACAATGTGTTCGTACCCAGGCAGGGGACAATCCTTCCCAACGTAAAGAAGAAACTCGACTGGTCTGGCATATCTGTGTGGCCTACGCTCCTTTCCTCATCACCAGAAACGGACGAACTGAATATTGATGGTCCCGCAAGGGACTATCGCGTCAAGCACGGAGAGGATAGCTTCGTGTCTCGCCAAAGAGCGCAGTTCGGGACACACAGGCCCGAGATGAAGGTGACAATTGTTGATGCTACAGAAATCATCAACATGGAGTTTGACCTTTGCCACGTGTTTCGTGGGACGGGTAAGGGGACGAGCATCGACATGGCCAGGCGTCACATCTTCGATAAAGGAAACGTCCGGCGCTGGATCACGAGTGAGATGCGACCTTACAAGTATGCTGACCTCGGAAGCGACATCCATGATGACTGTCTGATTACGCAACCGTCTCCTGACGATATCGGAGCAAAGTTCAAGCGTCGGTGGAACCTATTTCCTTCTCGCGCGCAGCTGGTGGCATTGAACCTTCCGGACGATGTTCTGAGAGCATCCCAGAGGACAGGACTTGCTGGTTTCAACCACAATTACCAGCGCAGGTATCCCAAAGAGTCAAAGATGTTTCACAACGCTGCTTCAATGTTGAAGCAGCAAAAGCTCGGCAAACTCGTCAATTATGGGGCGAACAAGCCCGGCGTCGGTTCTGACATCAGGACATCAAGGCCAAATGAAGGTAAACCAACTATCTCGTGCCGAGAGGCACTCGACATGAAGCGATCGCTGCGGTGTGTCGTTCACCTGAAGGGTGGCGATGTTGGGGGCGGCGTTGTGTGGTACACGATGCTTGTCGGAACACCGATGATTGTCCTGAGACACTACTATAAGTTTACGGGCATGTACCGCTACTTTGAGGACGGGAAACACTGCATCGTCATAGATGACGCAGCAGGAGTCGTCAAGGCGGCTAGGGAGCTCAACAACGACGCGGTGCTTGATACTTTCATCGGAAATATCATTGATCTTCGCGATCGGCTATGTGGAGCCGGAGACCTAGAGAGGTTCGTCGATGGATGTGTATGAACAAATGAAGGTGTTTGGCATCGGATTGAGCAAAACGGCAACGAAAAGCCTCAGCGAGGGACTCGGGATGCTTGGACTCAATTCAGTCCACTGCCCATTCGATGACAATGCGTATGCTCAGATCCTTAAAGGAAACTTCGACCTTGATGTCTTCAAACGTTTTGATGCCGTTGCCGACATCCCATGCGCACTGTGCTTTGCGCAGCTTGATGTGCTGTACCCAAACGCAAAGTTTGTCCTTACTCAGCGCGAACGTAAAAGCTGGCTGGATTCGTGTGAAGAACACTTCACAAAGCGAAACCCAAACAAGAGGTCTGAGCTCCTCCGCGTCGCCGTCTATGGATGCGGGAAGTTCAATAGAGACCGTTTCGATTGGGTGTACGACAACTACGTTGCTTCGGTCAGGCGGCACTTCGATGGCAGACAAGACAAGCTACTCGAACTCAATATAATCGCTGGAGAAGGTTGGGCCAAGCTGTGTAGATTCCTCGACAGTCCAGAGCCAAAGAGAGGATTTCCGAGGATCAAGAACCCGCGTCAGTTTACACAGGCAAGGAAGAAGTAATGTTTGAGGCAGATGACATCATCAATGCGATCAACGACTGTCGCGTCAAGGTCGGTGTTGTGGGACTTGGATACGTTGGTCTTCCGCTTGCACTCGCGTTTGTAAAGTCGGGTATCCGTGTGTTTGGGTTCGATACAAACAGCGAGAGGGCCTGGAAGATCGGCGCGGGTGAGTCACCGATGAGTCACATTAGCCATGACAGCGTCATGAATGCGCTGTCGAGCGGGCTTCTGAGGATTTCGAACAAGGCAAATACGCTTGAAGAATGTGATGTCATCCTTGTTTGTGTGCCGACACCGCTTGGCAAGAAGGGCGATCCAAACCTCGAAAGCGTGACTGATGTGGCAAGGACGATCGCCAGGTTGCCAATGAAACCACGTTTGATTGTCCTTGAATCGACGGTCTATCCAGGCGCAACAGAAGGCTCGTTCAAGGACGCTCTTGAGGAGGGCGGCGCGCGATGCGGAGAAGACTTTCTACTTGCGTTCTCTCCTGAACGTGAGGATCCGGGAAATCCTGACTTCGGCACAACATCGATCCCAAAGATCGTTGGTGGATTCGATGATGTGGCAACGAAGGTTGCAACAGCGTTCTATGATGTTGCGTTCAATATAGTTGTTCCAGTCGAATCGCCCAAGGTCGCTGAGGCTGCGAAGCTCCTCGAGAACACGTTTAGGATGGTCAACATCGCGCTAGTAAACGAGGTGAAGGTCGCGTTCTACAGGATGGGAATCGATCCACTCAGCGTGATCGATGCAGCATCAACGAAACCCTTTGGGTTCATGCGGTTCGATCCTGGCCCAGGCGTCGGAGGACACTGCATTCCGATCGATCCGCACTACCTGAACTGGTCTGCTGATAGCTACGGTAGACGCATCAAGATGATCGATGTTGCAGCTCGTGTAAATGGAATGATGCCTGCATACGTCATTGACAGGATCCGTGTCGGGCTTGCGTCTCGTGGTGAGGCAATCAGAGGTTCTCGTATCCTCATCGTTGGTGTTGCATACAAGCGCGGCGTGGATGATGTTCGCGAGTCCCCCGCGCTGGCGCTTATCGAGGTGCTTCGCGGGTTCGGTGCAGAGGTTGAATACCACGATCCATTGGTAAAGAACCTCGAACTGGGGGAGCTCGAGTTTTCTAGCGTCCCGCTGAGCGACGTGTCAAAGTTTTCGGCTGCTGTTGTGGCTACAGATCAGGAGCGTGTTGATTGGAACGTCCTCATAGAGAACGCGAAGCTCGTCATCGACGCCAGAGGTGTCTACAGAGGCGACCATCAGAACCTGGTGAGAGCATGAAAGTTCCGTACAACGACCTATCACGTGTCAATGGTGAGTTTGTCGAAGAATTTCTTGAAGATGTTGTAGACATCATCGAAGGATCTTCGATCATCGGTGGAAGACACGTCGAAGAATTTGAAACAAGGTTTGGAGAGATGGTTGGTAGGCCTGCTGCGGGGGTTTCGAACGGCACAGACGCGTTGGCCGTCATACTTCGTGCCCTAGAACTCGAACCCAAGGATGACAGGTACATCTACTATCCAGCGAACACGTTTATTGGGTCGATCCTGAGCGGGATCAATATGGGCTTCAAATTCAAGCCGTTCGATGTGGAATTAACAACGTTAAACGCTCCCAGATCGTTCAGGCCTCCAGACGACGCACAGGCCGTGGTGCTTGTTCACCTCTATGGGTATGGAGTCAAGGGAGCGGGAACGCTTGCGACGAGGTGTCGAAGCGCAGGAATTCCACTCATCGAAGACTGCTCACAATCACACTTTCAGAAGGTTTTGGGTAGGGACGTCGGTACGTTCGGAGACGCAGGCTTCTTTTCATGCTATCCTGGTAAGAACTTGGGTGCTCTTGGGGACGCTGGCGTCATCATTGGTAGCGACAGCCTTGTTGCAAAGGCAAAGGCGCTGCGAAGCTATGGGTGCGTCAAGAAGCACGGCTACGAGTATGTTGGGTTCAACCATAGACTCGATGCGATTCAAGCTGCGTTCTTGACGCACAAGCTGAAGTACTCGACGCTTGATATCAGCATGCGCAGAGACGTCGTAGCCGATCTGCTTCGTGCATGTTCCGGCAACGATGACATCCTCTCACTCGACGTTGGAATAGACGAGAGCGTCTGGCACGTGTTTCCGGTGCTCGTTGAAGACAGGAACGCGTTCATTGAACACATGGAAGCGCACGAAGTACAGTGCGTCATTCACTATCCGACGGTCATCCACAAGGAACATACGTTCTCTCGGTGGGTTGTAGACGTAGAGTGCCCGATCGCTGAATACGCTGCGAAGCATGTCGTTAGCATTCCGTGTCATGGGCGGATGAGGGATGAGGAGGTAAAGGTTGTCTGCAAAGCTATCGATTCCTTTAGGAACTAAGGTCGGAATCGTCGGCCTCGGCTATTGGGGGTCTATTGTTCGTCGTGTCGTTGGCAAGGAAAACGTCCACATGACGTACGACGTGAAGTACGACCCTACGGAACGCTATGAGAAGCTGCTTGTTGATTGTACACATGTCATCGTCGCATCTCCGGCGACGACACACGTAAGCATCGTAAATGATGCGATCAAACATGGGTGCCATGTGTTCTGTGAGAAGCCCTTGGGTGTTCATTCTTACATCGCGGAACAGGCGTTCGATCTTGCGTTAAAGCGAGGAACAAAGCTTCACGTTGATTGGGTGTTTCGATACAACGAACAGGTGAAGAAGATCGTTGAACTCGACTGGTCGCTGCGTCGAGCAGACATGCTGCGCTTGAACAACGGTCCAGCGCGCCAAGACGTTGATGCAAAGCACGACCTCATGTGCCACGATCTCTCGATCATCCACGCGCTCATGGAGCCAGAACGCTTTGTCGGGATGCAGATCGAAAAAACACAGAACGTTGAACACACTGCATCGTGTAGGATGTACGACGGGATATCGGACGTTCGCATGCATGCAAGCTGGAACTTTCCTGCGAAGGTAAGGACGTGCGTCTTTACGTTTGATGAGGGGATAGTCGTGTGGGATGATTCGACGGGAATACTACGAGTCAACGGTGATGATGTACGGTGCGATGGAAATCCTCCACTTACAAACAGCCTAGAATCGTTCTTCAACCATGATACTACGAGGGCATCGTATGACGTGACGGCATCAGTCCTCAGAACGCTAGAGCGCGTCAAATGATAGACGGGTACAAGGTCTTCGTCTGCTCGTTCGTCAGCAACTCAGTGACGACCGGATACGGGCCGATGATCGCTCCCGCGGTGAACTCGTGGTGTGATGTTTCGTACGTCGATAGGGTCGTTCTAGTCGACGGGATGTCAGATGACGACACGCGCTTGCTCGTGCCCGCTGATAGAAAGGTATCGATCGTCGACGGTCCAAGGTGGCCTGTAGATTCATGGTCGTGGAGGAACGTTATTGATGCAGAAAATACATTCGTCCAGGCTGTGCTCGACGATCCCCACCCGCGCAAGGTGTTTGCATACATGTCTATTGACAACGTCCTCTACCGTGATCACGCTGACCTCGCTGCGATGAGTAGGAGGATGATCAAAGATGATTTTGACTTTGTGATGATGCGTTTCGACAAGGCGTTCACACCTGCATACATCACGACTGATTATCCAGTCATGCCATCGAAGAACTGGTACATCTGCACGGCGACGCGTGTTGACGAGCGTTTCAAACCCACCAAGATCATCAATGAATGTGCCATTGATTACGAAAAGGCGGGTAAGATCAGGGGAACGACGCACAGATTCAAGAGCGCACCGGTGTCATACGACATGTTCTTCTTCACGCGAGAACACGTTGAAGCAAAGGCGCAGCGCCACGTAGGGTTCCAGAACATGAAGCGCAAACCAACAATCAGCGAGCTCGTCGACAAACAGATGTCGAAGCTCAGGAAGCGCGGGATCAAGCTTCGCAAGGTATTGATCGAACAACATCCAGAACGTATGCACGATGTTCTACAAAATACCCTAAGTGCTGAACACTACGGTTACAGTATGTTTGGATTGGTTGAGGGGGCAACTAATGGCCTGAAGATCGTATGAAGAAAGATGTAGTCGTTCTTGGAAAAGGAAACCTTGCTGTCCATGTAGCAAAGTACTTCCACGAAAAGTCTGATGATTATCGCCTTGTCTGTGTTGTACCGAACGATGATGAACCTGCGTGGGCTGGTGCCAAGCTTGCGGACTACGCCTACTTCAGGGATATCCCATGTGTCACCGTAAACGATATCACAAACATTGACATTGCGTTCTCTATCTACCACGACAGGATCCTTAAGAAGGACTTCATCGACAGATGTGGAAGGATCTTCAACTTACACAATGGACCGCTTCCAAGATACCGCGGCGTCAGACCAGTGAACTGGGCCTTGAAGAACGGCGAAAACGAACACGGCGTGACCATCCATGAGATCAGTCCAGGTATCGACGACGGTCCCATCATTGCTCAGGTGAAGTTTTCAATTTACCCTGAGATCGATGAGGTTTGGGATGTCTACCTGCGGTGCCTCGCGTTTGGAAAGCAGCTATTCGATTCAACGATTGAACGTCTAAACGACATAATTCCTCGTCCTCAGGACCACGGTCAAGCGACGATCTACTACTCAAAGCAGAATCATCTGCTTGGTGATCGCACCGACTGGCGGCGATGGGTGCAGTAGCATTGAACTGATGGTACTGTACAATTATGAAACGCGAAACGAGCGTCAAGTACAGGCTAAATTATGAAGACATCGTAGCGCTCATCAGGACGAATGTTGCCGCCGAGGAGGGCGTCGGTGTTGAGCGCGTCGAGGTAACGCTTGATGCCAAGTCGCTTGGAATGGGACCATTCACGAGCACGAAACCCTTTGTTGCCGCTGAGGCAACCATCCTCACCGAAGGCGAAGCCGCTGAAAAAACAAAGCGAGCGTTGTTGCCACTACAAGGGCGCTAACGTTAATATTATTGACATTTGCCCCCATCGCAGTGACACACTATAAGGGATTGTGATCAACGACAATACACGGTGTGTCGCGGTGATCAAATTATATGTGTTGCTAGGGTGTCACTAGCGACGTAACTAACATGGTGGTTCATCAAGCCATAACTCATAGGGTTTAATGACATACATGTCAAACGAAGATTTCGAAAAACTTACGCCGTTCATCAAAGAAGGGTTGGGCCCAATAACAGAAGATGAATCCGTGTTGCACATCCGCGTGCAGGTCATCGACCCTTCAACGAGGCGCTTCGTTGACGTTGAAAAGGAAGTTGCAATGCGTAACGCGAAGGAGTGGTTTGAATTCTTCGCGTTAGGTCTTAGCTACGTTTTCCAGAACAAGACGATCGCGTGGCGCGGGACCATCAAGCTACACGGCAAGAAGATCGTGGCGATCAAGGTCCTACGAGAGATCAGCGGTTTTTCGCCAGTGAGGACGCCGAATGTGCAGTCGAACGTTAGCCTCACCCTGAAGGAGGCAAAGGAGAGCATCGAGGGTGCTTTGTTCCATGTCTTTGTTGTCGGTGAGCGAGCAAAGGCCGCCGTCGAAGTGGTCGTACTCGGTGCAAATCTGAGCATTGACTTCGAACGAGGCGCTCCACCAAAGTCGTCTCCCGAGGTACGGAACTACACAATCCCAGTCATCTTTGACGTGGGAATACAATCTCAGGTAAATCTGTTCACATAGGCAAGAGGGAAACAAAGGGAATGAAGAAGCTAGCAACACTGGTAGTGCTAACGCTGTTGGCGCTGTTCATCGTCCCGGGTTGCAACCTGGGCACTAAGAAGTACGACAATCTCGTAGACCTCGACGAGGAATGCGAAGAGAAGTGATCGAACATCGACACGAACCTGCAGTGCCGCAAGGACATCGAAGGCGACCTCACAGATGATGAATGCAGCGACATCGTCAACAAGGTGTTGAAGCCCTTTGTCAAGAAGGGTAACTTTTACGAAGGCCTCGACAAGGCAACGGGCGTGATTGCTCACGAGCCCACACCCACAGATGAAACAACGTTCATGGGGCTAGAGGCTGATGACGCCTCGCCGGACGGTGAAGGCACACCGTCGTGGTTGATTATCATGATCGTTATCATTGTTGTTGTCGTGATTTTGTCTTCGTGATCAACAGCGGCAGCGGTGGAACATTCATAGGAGGAGAAGGTTCTGGTGGCAAGTTGGAGCTCCGGTGGAGGTTTTAGCGGAGGCGGCTTTGGAAGGGGTGGCTCGGACGACAGTTGGTAGTGTTTAGAGACCTCGAAAATAATCCAAAGTGCGTCAACCGGATGTCTATTGGCACCGGTTTGATATTTTGAAAGTGATAGGTATGCAATTTCAGGTTTTCAGCTTCGAAATTGAAACATTCATGACGCTTGATGCCGCAGCGCGAGCGCTGAGAAACAAGTTCGTCCCAACGCGGCTCGGCAACGTGGTGATCGACAAGGGAGAACGTCGAAACATCACAATAGAAGAACGCAATATAGTTTTCAATCGAAGCGACGAGATATCGTGTGTGCAGAACCCACCGTTCGGTGGTATATTGCCGATTAGGTGACGAGTGGTGTAGTATGATTTGGGCATGGTGCTCAAATTTGGCGAATCTGAAGTCCCTGTTCTTGATGTTGATGCAAGGAAGTTCATCCTACTTGGAGGCCTCATTGAGATCGACATCCTTCCGGATGACATGATCGACGGGAACACCGTAAAGGTCAACATCGTACCGCTGCCCGACGGGACACTGGTGCTTCGGGTATCTGACAGGACAATTGAGCTTGACCTGGACAAACAAAAACGACTGTTGTCAATGATTTGAGATGCAGACAAAGAAGCCTGCCCCCGCGCCCAGCGACGTCTACGAAAACGTCAAATCAATCCTCGACAAGGAACCGCGGCGGCGGCCGGCGTTTCGCATATTCAAGCAGACAACTAAGGAAAGTAACGTTGTTCCAGCAAACTCAGTGAGTGACGGTATTGACCTACACAAGTGGGATGCATCATCGTTCGAAGCGGCGAGCATGTTCAATGATTGTATTTGTTCAGGTGAACGATACTGGGGTGATGTCTATCGTAGGAACTCAATTGCGTCTAAGACAACGCGATCGTTTTCTGACAAGCGAACTTTGTCGTACGTCGCAAATGGAGTCTGGCCTCCGAGGCTTGAGGAGTGGAGGTCCGTAGAGCGTAGTTACGTTCGCGCAAAGATCATCTTTGACTGGAAGGTCAGAGCGCTCGAAGCGTACAAGCGAGCGCTCTTCGACGCTCACCTGCCGATGTCAGACTACATGGGTCTGTACGTGCTCCTCGATTCAAAGGACGACTGGATGGTGTTCGATCATATCACGATGTGTGATGACGAGTCGATGTCAGTCTCATCAGCGTCGCAGGACGACATAGACGTGACAAATCCTGTAACCCAGATTGCAACGCAGAAAGAGGCTGACGAATACGTTAGGCTCAAGAACTCATACAATGATGGAGCGCAGCGGGTCTCGATCCTCGCTGCAACGCTGAAGAACTGGAACTTTGAGTCGATGGCTCCAAAGAGGAATGCAGGATCGTGTTACTATGTTTACGGTGACATCATCTCAATCACGATTGAGGGAGACGGTGACCTACCGACGTTTTGGCCCTGGGGACGCATTGCGTTCGTGCAAGAAAAATAAGAGAGATCATGAGTAAAAACAAGGATGAGTCAACACTTGAAAGGGTAGAACGCGCACGCTCAATCGGAGGGTGCCCTCCGAGCTTGGGAATTCGACCACAGCGCGATCCAAACATCGTCTTGTGGAACCTCAGACCATCGAAGCACGCAAAGGTCGCCGTCTATAGGCGAGTAACGCGTTGGGATGGCTGGGAGGACGTCATCAAGCTCTTTAGGGGTTCGCCCCTTGCGTTCAGGATCTGGCGAAAGAACCACGCAATCCCTCCTGACGCAGAGATCATCAACGAGTCCGTTCAGCGGTGACTGATACTTAGCTGCATGGGTTCATTGAACGCAAATGACGCCGCTCGGCGTGTCTCTGCGACGTGGTACAAGGACAGGCTCTTTCTGCTGTACATCCTTGTTACCTTTGGATTTGCTACGCTTTTGTTTGTGTCTGTGTTCTTCAACATGGGAATTGTTGCTCTGTTGACGTCTTTCGTGGGGGCCGCTCACTACGTGGTGTTGGCACTTGCACGTTCGCGTAGGGTGATACAGGAACTCATCCAGGGCGAACTCGCGGTGCCTGAAGACAGTTTGCTATCGCAATCGGGTGCAGCTCACAAACAAAAGCGCGTACTAATTTCACAGTCGAATATCCCAGTGCAGGATAAACCCGTGCCGTCTACAATGTACAGGTTCGGAGGATCTCAGTGCCCTCCTCCACCGACTCCAGAAGAGTTGGATGATAGGTGGGACACGCAGGATCGTGACTCCGGGATATTCAACATCTAGACAGGAATTGTTCCTGTAAAAGGAAGGCAGATGCAGTTGCCTTTTATGTCGTCTGACGATGACGACAGGTTTTCGTTCGTCTGGTTCAGCAGGATCTTCATCGGATGTACGATTATCATTGGAGTTTCGTGGCTTTTTGTTCCCGACTTCGTCAACTTTGGATTAGTCGCGTTGTCCAGCGGATCGCTCTACGAGGGTATCTCACGAGTCTGACCGCTGTTCGTCTACGCAGCAATAGCATGGGTCGCTGTTACTTGCGTCAATTACGCTCGTCGCCAACAGATGAACGAATGTTACAAAGGTCCTGAAATCGATTCGCTCATGACGCTATTCAACGGTACATTCGTTTCAGTAAGAGCAGGTGTACTCGAAGAGCTGTGCTTCAGATACTTCTTCTTCCTTGCGCTAGCACCACTGATCGTCATCTCAGACTTCATTTTGGGCGGGTTTGCGTTTGAGTGGGGGCTTTTACATATCATCCATTACTACATCTTTGCTCCCATCGCCGACTTCATGACGTTTGGCATGCTCACGCAGCAAATCTACGGATCACACCATTGGGCACTCGGTGCAGCGCTGCTCAGCTCAAACGCGACGTTCCGTGACGGGCACAAGTACCAAGGAGTTTTGGGTTGGATCAACTCATGGTTCCTTGGGATGGTCTTCTTCTGGATAATGTTCAACTATGGCCTGTGGGCGGCGATTGTCGTACATTTTCTGTACGACATGGAGCTATTCATAATCTCGGCGTTTGCAAAGTTCGTCTCTGGAAAGTGAGTGCAGCTCGAAGGTCTGAGTTTTGCACACGAAACGTTGGTTCACAATTCAAACGCCCGTTATGTTCACGATGGGATGCGTCTCTGGGCGGGTTCAAGGACGTGTGTCAAGCGGTACGATGAAAACAATCTCTGGTAGAGGGTTGTCGATGAGCTCGCCCTCAACGATCGCCTCTCACGTGTGCCGCACAGAGTGTTCTTCGGTGAGGTGTTTGGTCAGGTACGACCATGAGAGGCACCACGTTGCGAGCCTTAGGGTGTTCGATGTGTTCAATGTCGTCGAAGGTCGATACCTCGATTACGATAAGGCTCGTGAGTTCGCGGACTTTGTTGGGCTCGACTGGGTGCCTGAACTGTTTAGAAGTCGCTGGTGTATCGCTCAGGAGAGCGATCTCTTATCCTTCTGCGAAGGACGGTCGATGATTGCATCAAATGTTCGTGAGGGCTTTATCGTTAAGCCGCTGCGCGAGAGATACGATGATGAACTCGGGCGAGTTATCCTGAAGATGCGCGGTGAGGGCTTCCTCACCCGCAAGGGTGGTTGATGGTGTCGAGAACTATACCATGCTAGCGGTAGGAGCGAAGTAGCCGAGAGCAACGAAGCATAAGGGTAAAGATGCATCAAGAAGATCAACAAGGAATGCAAGCGGCACGTATGCGTCAGGCCCTCCAGATCCTAAGCGGGCCAAGAGAGTATGCAATAACGGTCATTCAGTTCAACAATTCGTCGACAGAGATTAGACTCGACGAACCGATGAAGGGACCCGACAACTCTGGCGACTGGACTGTCCTTGATTGGAAGGCTTTCGAAACCGGTGCTGTCATCATGTGGCACCGTCCTAAGTTCAGGAAGCCCTGATACATACGCGCGAGTAGGCTGAGAGGGCCCACCAGGGCCCTCTCATTTTTCTTGTACACGAGGCATAATGCCCTCCTAATACAGGACGAGGGAATATGTCGTATGATCTATGAGACTTTTCAAGAATCGAAATCGAATGTGTAACTGATGTTATCTACTGAACCTCAGTATAGCGCACACAGTGCAACTCTGAAAAGGGCATCAGGCACGATCCGGTCTACAAGAAGAGCACTCGTGCTCGTGAGGTCATCGACAACATGCTTGTCAGGAGACGTGAACGCTGGATCGCAGATACTTAAACGGCATGAAGATCGATCTGGCAACACTCAAGAAGATCGTTCGCGAAGAGGTCAAGAAGGCTGCTGACAGCAAGTCGCCAGGCATCGACGCAAAGACGAAGGAAGTCTCCTGGGAGAATGGCAAGCGCAAGAGGACACGCAAGCGAAAGCACACAGTGCAGGAAGGCGTGCTAAAGGAGACAGCAGACATGCTGAACGAAGCACACGGTGGTAGGAACTCTCAAATGTTCGCGCTTGGTGGAGATCGTAATGCATACGGTCCTTACACCAGTGATCCTCGTGATCCTCGGTACGTAGGAGCAACGCTGTACGACTACAAAGCAAAGGTTGTTGTGTGTGGAGATAGGTCGTTCCTCAACGTCGTCTTTGACATGGAGGAAGACGAACCACACGTTAACATTGAGGCAACCAACGCGCTCGGAGCCCTTGAGGAGGACGAAGACGCGAATACGACACCGATTGACGCCCAGGAGGTCGCTTCGTGCTTTGAGGCTGATCCTGCCGCAAAGGATAACATCAGGGTCGAGATGATGGACAAGATTCGCGTTGAAGAAGAAGCAACGGCAGAAGATCGTTGGGGTGTCTGATGTTTATCACCGTTGGACAGCTTCGTACAATCATCCGTGGGCGCCTCGAGGAGTTCGTCGCAAACAAGCGCAAGACGGGCGGTGGCGCGCGTGCGAACTGGCGCCCACAGGGCGATTGGTTCGGCATGAACATGGGAGGTGGAGGTGGTGGCTTCTACGGAGGAATGGGGTGGGGCGATGGTTACGGCGGGTGGTGGCCTGACTGGGCAGAATCGTGGGGACGAGATGCAAGCGATGATGCCGCTGAATTTGCTGACATGCCAGGATTCATGGCACCCGGTAGTCCAGACGCTGCGGCAAACGCCTCAATGGGAGTGCACGGGTATTCGTTTGATGCGGGTATGGATGGTGGCGATGGTGGTGATGGCGGCGAATAATGCCGTGTCGCTGCGATATGTGTAGCTTACAATCTTCCAATGGCAAGAAAAGTTGAGGTTGAAGACAGCGAGCCAAAGGACGTCGAAGAACGCATCAAGATGTATCTGAATGGCGTCGTTGACGCAGTGTCCCAGCGAGCTGGGCGCATCTACGAGCCGAGCCTCGAACAATATAGGTACCAGAACGACTACGATGCTGGGTACGAACGTGGCAAAGAAGTGAGGTTATCTGAGGTCGATTACGCCCGAATCGTGTGCTCGCGAGAAGAAGCTAAAAGCATCCCATAAGAAAAACCTGTGTACATGGGCCCTGAAGTGTGATACTGTATACTTGTGTGGCGCTCATCTCGCTTCACTTCATTCGGAACAATGACTACCGTAACGCAAAAGAAGATCGCTTGGCGCAAAGAGCGTCAGGTCGAGATCTATGTTGCGGATAATCGCAAGCAGGAGGAAAAGGTCATCTAGATTCCGAGTTACACACAGACTTTGTCAAGGCTCGGAAGAAGATTCCGAGCCTTGATGCGTTTTGGGTAGTTGAATGATAATGCATTCGTATTGGTTCGTTACCAAACTATCGCACCAATAAAGAAATTTTTTCTTTGTTCCTTGACAACTTGTTCGTACTTTGGTGCAGTAGACTCGTATGGAGCGAGACCTGACTGTAAATCAGACATCATTGTGATCATCGATCGGTTCAATTCCGACCTGCACCACACCACATTCCTCGGTAGCTCAACTGGTAGAGCGCCCGGCTGTTAACCAGGTGGTTGCAGGTTCGACTCCTGCCTGGGGAGCTGAGAAATCACTCGTCAGTAACGTACGACGTAAAGGTCATTCTGAATGACTGAGAACGTGAAAAATGAGTGTAAATTCTCTTGGGGTTTAGTTTAATGGTAAAATGTCAGGCTCTGAACCTGAAGATCTGTGTTCGATTCACAGCACTCCAACAAAGCTAAAATGTCCACATTGTGATCATACGTTTACAAAACATGACGGGCTAGTCGGTTAATTGGTTAAACCACCAGACTCTTAATCTGGGACTGTGGGTTCGAGTCCCACCTGGCCTACAACGTTGAAATTTCTTTGACACTCGTGTGTAAAACTTGTACACCAGTGGTACACTGAATGTAGGAGAAGCACAATACGTTGGTATCAATCACCAAACGGATTGGCATTATCGGTGAATTAGCGATTGCTCAAGATCTTGTTGTACGAGGTTTTGATGTCTTTACTTCGATAGGCGACAATTCAAAGGTAGATTTGGTTGCTTTACGTAAAACGCAAACGTTTCGCATTCAAGTAAAGACGGTCAAAAGGGTAACGAGCGTTGTTCCTGTTGTTGGATTGAAATACGTAGCAAGAAAACATGTCTTGTATAATACTGCAGATGTTGACGTAATTGCAATTTATGTTATCGAACAACGCATTATCGCATACGTACCGATGCATGAGTTGATGACTTAGAACAAAACAGGTCAATGTCATTAAGGATAACTCAATCAAAAATTGTCAAATTAAGAGAATGAAGTATCTAAAAGATTATGTAGAATTTCCCCCACGTAGCGTAACGGATAGCACACCTGACTACGAATCAGGAGAGTGAAGGTTCGAATCCTTTCGTGGGGTCTGCGGAGGAGTGAAATGGTTTACACACTGGGCTCATAACCCAGGAACAGCGAGGTTCGACTCCCGTCTCCGCTACGATGGCATTTATAAGGAAAAAGAAGCTGCAGGATGATGAAGGCTCAAAGAGAGAGGAGGTTCCGTTCGATATCGTAGAAAAGGAGGTTACGATGTCAGATGGTTCTGTCATCAGCTTTCCGGTGAAGGTCTACAACACTCTTGATCCACACCGGAATGTGCAGGGAGCTGCACAGCCGACGAATGCGTGGACTCATGAGTAGTATTGGCACATGGTGTAGGTGGTTTCGCACGCCTGCCTGATAAGCAGGAAGATAGGGTTCAACTCCCTGTGTGCCAACTCTGCGAAGTAACCGAGCTCTTAGCGAGCAGTAGAACTACATGGTGTAATGTTTGCATACCAGGCGGAAACCTGGCGGTGTGGGATTCGAACTCCGCTGCAAGAAGGTGAACAGGCAGACACTCTACAACGTAGAAGTGTTTAGATAGATCGGTGCTGTGTCATCCGCGTCGAGCGGGATCCCGCAGGTGTAGCAAACCTGCTCTTTGTCGGCGTAATAGCGTGGTTCAAGTACAGGCCACGTCACGTAAAATTGGTCCTATCGTCTAGTCCGGTCAGGACGCCAGACTCTCACTCTGGAAACGGCGGGTTCAAATCCCCCTAGGGTCACGGGTGGTTGGCTTCGAAAAAACGACAAGAAGGACGGGTCCAGCGCGTCTAACTCTTCTAGATGCAACGGGAACGGGTTGTTTTTCGGTGGGTTCGATTCCCACTCGCCCAGCCATTTGGCTCCGTTTAATTCCCCTCGGAACTACGACAAGTAACCGTCAAATCGTTTAGTGTAGTGGACGCACCGTTGGCTCATACCCAACAAGGTCAGGTTCGATTCCTGTAACAGTAGTGAAAGTCAGCTATGGGTCGTTGGTGTAACGGTTTAGCATTTCGGTTTCCAAGTCCGAAGATCAAGGTTCAAATCCTTGGCGACCTGCGATTATATCGACGATGTAACAAGTGTTTCTACATGGAAGTAGCTTCTGGGTGTGAAAGGAGACCAACCCTTGCGACCTTCAATCGCGGAATCTTGGTCATCAGCGTGGAGCGTTCAGATGTTGTACATTAGCGGTTGTCTCGGTCTTTTTCTCCCTGAATGGGTCACTGGTGCAACGGCAGCATAGCTGGCTCTTACCCAGTCGATCTCGGTTCGAATCCGAGGTGACCCACTGCGCGATGGAGCAGCCCGGTATTGCCAGTCTCATAAGCTGGAGGTCGCAGGTTCGAATCCTGCTCGCGCAACAATGCCGATGTAGTTCAGCTACGAGAGAGCGACGGGCGTCCTGGCCCGTGAGTCCCTGGTGCAACCTCAGGCCTCGGCGCGGCGATCTAGCGAAATGACATCACACTGGTATGCATAGGACCAGGTTCCTAGTTTGAGCCTGGGGATCGCCACAATGTGTCTCCGTAACTCAGTGGACAGAGTGCCACGCTTCGAACGTGGTGGACGTGGGTTCGAATCCTACCGGGGATGCGGTTATAACGAAGTAACAGTACCCTCTCACGTTAAGAGAGGGCATACCCAAGGTGAAAGGTCTCCGGCTATGATTATTTGGGTCCTTGTCCGGTTCGACAGAGGCGCAAGCAGGGGTGTTGAGACCTCTGGCCCAGCAGTATGGGGCTGTAACTCAATTGGGAGAGTGCCAGCTTTGCAAGCTGGAAGTTGCGGGTTCGAACCCCGCCTGCTCCACTGGTGATGAGTAACTCTCGGATCGCTGGAACGTCCGGACCTAACGCAAGAGGTCGAATGTGAAAGTCACCAATAATCTCAAGTGTCTGTGGATGACAGGAGGATCTGTTAGTGCTGCAGATACGACAAGTAACCTAACAAACGGGCCCGGCGGAGGATGCCGGTGGACTGCACTTCGGTGCAGCGTGTTTTGGAGGTGAAAGTGTTGGTTCCGTCGTTTAGTGGTTAGGACATCTCCCTGTCACGGAGAAGACGAGGGTTCGATTCCCTTCGGGACCGCCAAGCCTTTTTAGAGGGAGCTCTGTACGAACAAGTTGTTGGCAATCGAGCAGACCGGGTGATCGCCTGATTCGTCAGGAGGAAAGTCCGGGCACCGTAGAGTAGGACGCCAGATAACGCCTGGGTACAGTGATGTACATCGACGCAACAGAAAGTAAACCGCCTTCGGGTAGCTGCTTGAACCTATCTGTGAGGATCGGCCTAGATGAATGATCACCCTCGACAGAATCCGGCTTACAGGTCGGCTCGAAGCCTTCACGCCGCCCGCTGCAACCTGCGTCGCCGCCTATTTGCAGAACGTACGATCCTGTCGACCTCATCTGGCTCAAGCTGTGCAAGCTGGGTTGCAAGGTCCTCTGGTTCCTTCGTTGCAGGAACCTCGGTGGATGTTACTGCTTCCTGTGATGTTGGTTCCTGCGCAGCATCCTGTGCTGCCGCGAGGTCTTTGTTGATTTGTCCGCCGATCTCACGTAGTTCTTCAGAGATCTGTTCGAGCTGTTCAAAGTTGAGTTTCAACGCGCCACGCGCGACGGAGTCCAACGCGCCGTTCCATTCTGCATTTGAGAACTCAAATGCATTGATGATAAGGTTTGCGGCGTCCTTTTCTGACATCCTACGTACGGCTTGGTCGCGTATAGACGCATTGCTCTTTTCGTCGATGGCTGCTGAGAGGTACTGTTGAACGTTTTCAAAGCCAAACTTGAGCTCTTCGAGAAATGTTGCAAACTGCTTCAGTACTCCTCCCTTGTAGAGCCCGCCAAGCCAGTTACGCATCCTGTTCCTGATTGTCTTCCCGTCGCGGAAGTTTGTTGCCTGCTTGAGGTCCGCTCGCAGCTCGTCAACGAGTCCTTGAGAGACCTTTTCCATTTCATCCATGTGTGCTGCACCCATGAGTCGCGACACGCGCTCGGCCTTCTTGATCGCGTCGCTGTAGCGTTCTAAGAGGTCCTTGTTGATGGCCTCGGCGATCAACTGTTCTTCGTGAGTGATACGCTTTACGCCTTCGTTGACGCGGCGCTCGAGTCGTCTAACCTTCAAGCTCGTTGACATGGCAATGATATCTATTCGATCCCAGGTACAACTTGCACTAGAGGGTTACCTTGAGCATTGTATGAAGGGAGAGTACGTACGCTGGTCCGGGCAGCTTGCAAAGGTCATAAACGAATGCTATGGTATTGTTGATGTTGTTGTCCTGCGGACAAGACGCGTTTATACATTGTTTGCGTCTGAGCTGGTATGGTTGAACGTTAGGAGCGTATGACTGTAACGATTTTCATCCTCTTTGTTGTTGTAATCGTTGCTGGAATCACGACGCAGTTCGTCGCGAAGAGCATGAACCTACATCGTAGGAAGAAGGTCATCGCTGCCGAGCCGCGCTTTCAACAAGTAGATGTCGGAAGGACGACCGTTAGGGTCATAATGTTCGATGATACTACGCACGACCTTGTCATCCAAGGTAGGGCGATATACGTTGACGACAAGGTCGGTATAATCGTCGAAGACTCGAAAAAAACGTTCTCTCGATGGCGCGAAACAGCGCAGACAGGGCTTCTACGCATCGAAGGAGACCGTTGGATCGGGTCACACCTCGTCAAGGAAGTTTACTGTGTCAACGAAATTGAACATTTCGTCGATGTCAGGATAGGGTAAGCGACACATGGGCGACTTAATTGACCTTACAGAGTACAGGAAGGGTACGTGGGAAGACATCTGGGGTGCTGGTACTGGTGATGTTGCTATCCTGTTTCAGCACAACAGCAAGACGAACGAAGTCCGCCTCGAGACGAGGAAGAAGGGCAAACCCGTCAATGTGTTGACAGTCGTTCCAGCAAAGGCGATAGGTCTCATGATGGTCCTCGAAGAGATCTTTGACAACAAAAATTGTGGTGCTTAAAGTGTACACCGACGTAATTAGGAATACATTTTTGTCTATTGTAGACACTCTTGCGCTCGTCATAGGAACACTGTAAATGGCGAAAAAGAACGCTAGCTACGCAAAATCGAATAGGTCATCTCGTAGGCGCTCGACAACAGTACAGAGATCCATGCTCTTTACCATCGACCAGTTAGGTGAGCTGCCGGATGACGATCTCGTCAGACGAGCGGTACAGCTTCGAGCTGACATCGAAAATGTTAGAAGGGATAGGTGTAGCTCAACACCGTGGGAGATCGAGCTATGCTACGTGCAGCGTGAACTCGACTTGAGAAACAGTCGTAAGGGACGCTTTGGACCTTCTGATGATGAAGACGGCGATTTCTACCGCGAAGAAAACCTTCCATCCGCAGACCTGGACAACTCATCGTTCACGGATCTGTAAACACTCACAAACCGCGAGGGGATCGGAGAGAGATGAACCAAGCATCTAACTCGATGCAGGCGTATCTGCAGTCGCTCTACAAATTTCCACGTCTGACCCATAAGGAGTTGTGTGAAGCGTATACGAACATGCACGCTACCACAACAACAGAAGGCGAAAAAGAACGTCTTCGTAACATGATCACCCAGTGCAATCTCAGGCTGGTTGTGAGCGTCGCGAAGACGTACAACCACGGGCAGTTCCCGATGTTGGATCTCGTACAGGAAGGCAACATCGGCCTAATGAAGGCAGTTGAGCGCTTCGACCATACGCGTGGCTACCAATTCAGTACGTTCGCAACGTGGTGGATCCGTCAGGCAATTGGACAGTACGTTCAGAAACACAAACGCACGATCCGCATGCCCTCTCACGCGTTGACCGCCCAGAAGCGCCTATTACAGGCTACACAGGAGTTTCGCGAGGAGTTTGGAGTTGAGCCGACAGAAGCTGAGGTCTTTGACAGGGTCTCTGAGATTTCAGAGACTGTCAAGAAGGCAACGATGTTTGCAGGAAGAGGAACGGTCTCGCTTGAGGCACCAGCATACATCGCAGGAAAGTCGAGCAGCAATGGTCCCCATGGTGAGACGACGATTGGATCGACCATCGAGGATCACACCCCAGGTTCCGACCCGTTCCTGAACTGTTCAGATGCCGAAATCATCAAGATCGTAAGGGAGGTGATGCATCACCTCCCTCCAAAGGAAGCCGCAATCATCCGCCTGCGTTTTGGCCTCGTTGAAGAAAAGACGAACCATGAAAAGTATCCTGTGACGCAGGAAGAGGTCGATGGCATCTCTAACGGAGTAGGATTAGAGGATGCTAGCGACAATGATAACACTGCTTGAATTCATTATAGTCATCATCCTACCGTGCTACGTCCTGTACGGTGTTCTTGAAGGCGTGTCATGGGTTTGGTACAACTACGATTTTCTACCAAGGCTTGAACGACGGCTTCAAGAGATGAAGGGCGAAGACGATGGATAACCTGTTGATTGTGTTGATCATCGCAGCTGTGTTTGTACCCACCCTGGCGAGCTTGGCTTCCAACTCGCATAGGGTGTTGATCGTGTTGATCATCGCGAGCGTGTTTGTACCTGTAATTGTCTACTTTGCGATTGACAACGCTCGGAACAAGAAGAAGCCTGCAAAAAAAAAGACAGAACAGCCAAAGCCTTCTGTTGACAAGCCAAAGCCTTCTGTTGACAAGGATCCAGTACGGCGAAAGGTTGAAGACATGTTCAACATGCTCGATCAATTGAAGCTAGGAGAATTTTCGCGGCAGGGAAAGCAGGACGTCAAAAGACAACCTCCTATTTCTGCCATATCAATTGCCGCAAAGCGCAAGGCGATAATCGACAATATAAGGCGCAATGAGGGTGACGATGGGACAGCAAGGGAAGACGTTCGACGCGGGCTACGCAACGATCAAAGGAGTAAACGACGGGACGAACTACAGGGAGATCGCAGAGCTCATGACGATAATCGGGTTTCCAATGAACCACTCATCGGCTCGGAACTACGTCGTGAGGGCGATGCAAAAGTTTGCGATCAGGATATGCAACGAGAACGGAATGAACCTGACGGAAGATGAATCGCTCCGCATAGCAAGAGATCCTAGGTTTCAGGACGCCATGAGCGAGCTACTCCAGTACGTCGAGGTAGAGCGTCGTTCCGGCAGCGCTATACTTACCTAGACGGACCGAGAGGTAACGACACATGAAGGTTCACATTAAAAGCAGTTCAAGCTTAACGCTGTTGAAGCTACTCAAGCGTCGTAGGATGTCTTTGAAGCAGTTCCTCGACGAACAGGCCATCACGACGTATGAGGGCCTGAAAAACCGCTGTCGAAACCTTGGTGTCGTTCCTCCTACTGAGTCTGAATACGGTCACACGTCTCCTTCAACTGTGACAAACCAAGCAGAGGGATTGATTGTGCTCGATCCGATCCCTGCGAAGAGCGAAAAGTCGGGTAAGGAGCTCGAGGAGGTTTCACCGCGGCCCGCGTTGGTCGACCTCAGCGGTATCAACGTTGAAGAAGAAAAGCCGCGACGCCGCAGGCACAAGCGAAAGCCAGAGTCTGTCGTAGAAGAAGAACCTGTCGTGTTTAAGCCTGCGCCTAAGCTGAAACCAGAGGTCGTCGACATGCTAGTGCCAGAGGCGATTGACAGCGTTAAAGAGTTCGATCATCTGTTTTCAGGTAACAACTGATCGTCGAGTGTAGTTCATACACCGACGAGGTAGGATCGGTGTATGAACGATGCAGCAAGCGTGGATATCCTGACGGTCTGTGACATCTTGGAGAAACTCGAGGGAACCTCGAAGCGTACCGAAAAGGAGACAATACTCTTCGAACACAAAGAAAATGAGCTGCTGCGTGAGGTCTTCCGTGCGGCTCTGGATCCGTACACTAACTACGGCGTCGTGAAGTTCAAGAAGAACCCTGCGATGTTAACACCGACAGACGTTTTGTTTGAAAAACATTCGTTTGGAACATCACAGGACATGGAAGATCGCATCTTAGCGGATTTTCTGTTGGATTTGTTGCCCCAACTCGCAACACGAGCCCTTTCGGGAAACGCAGCGAAGTCCGCCGTAGAAAATGCATTTGCATACATGAATGGCATGCTTCGTAAGTGGTGTGAACGCATCTTAATTCACAAGCTTCGCAACGGCGTTCAAGCAAAGACTGTTAATAAGATCTGGCCGAAGACGATCTGCCCGTTCGAGGTCCAGCTGGCAAGCGTACTCGAGGCCGTTGCAACCGAGGACGGTGAGGGATTTGTGATCAATGATCACGTTTCGTATCCAACGCAGGTCGAACCCAAGCTTGACGGCCTGCGTCTTATTGCGATCAAGCACCTTGGCATTGTCACGTTGTACACACGAAATGGAACGGAATTAGAAACACTTCCTAGCTTGATCAAAGCACTCGAAGAGTGTGAACTCGACAACTTCGTCCTTGACGGTGAGGCAATGGGAGACGACTGGAATGAATCGGCGTCGATCATCATGTCTCGTTCGCGTATGAAGGACGATGTAAACATCACATACCACGTTTTCGATATCATGTCGTATGACGAGTGGAGGCAACGGAAGTGCAACGATCCGCTCGAAAAACGCCGCGAGCGTTTGATCCAGGTCGCGGCGCTTTTTCTTTCGAAGACACCTGTGCGACCGACCGACATCCGCATTTGCAGTTCTGACGATGACATCAAGGAGTTTTACTTGAAGTGCCTTGACGAGGGATACGAGGGCGTCATGGTCAAGGACATTTCAAGTGTTTATGCGTTCAAGCGCAACCTCTCGTGGCGCAAACTCAAGCCTGAAGCAACTTACGAAGGCGTCGTCGTCGGAACATACGACGGAAACAAGGGCTCAAAGCGCGAAGGAAAGTTCGGAGGTTACAGTGTCTTGCTGCCGAACGGTATTGTGACGAAGGTTGGATCGGGCTTTTCGGACGCCCATAAGGCAGAGATTGATACCGATCGTAATTCGTGGGTCGGAAAAATCGTCGAGCTCGCCGGTCAACCTCCCCTTACGAAGGACGGGAAGATTCGCTTTCCGCGCCTCAAGCGCTACCGCGATGAGAGCGACGTGGATCCAAAGGTCATAGAGGCGTACGAAGCGTACATTCCGGAGGACGACGAATGAATGTGATCAAGAGGGGCGTAAAGCCCAAAGACGCGTGGAAGCTTCGCTGCAGGTGTGGAAGCTGTGGTTCTGAACTTGAGGTTGTTTTCGAGGACATCTTCAAGAATAAGGCTGACATCTTTAAGAATGATGCTCCCGACCAACGTGATTACTGCTGGTGCCACTACAAGTACGCATGCGGGTTTTGTGGTGTTCACAATATTATCTCAAACCAGGTACCAGACGATCTAAAAAGGCTCGTAATGCGGTCGAAACCTCCAAGGTACACGAGCTTGCAACCCACTGAAACGTGATCTACATCAGCGATGGGTACGAGATACGAAGGAAAGACCATGGCAAGTAAAAGGAAGAAGAAACTTTCGCCTGAGGAACTTCGCAAGGCCGAAGAACGCCGAAAGGCAGGAGACGAGTTCGAACTCTCTCCACACCTGCTGGCGTTCCTTTCGGAGAGTCCGTTCTACGCCGAGATCTCACGACGTATTCACAAGCGTCGTACACGATCGATCCCAACACTCGCTGTGATGTGGAACCGCGAGCTAGACACGCTTGAACTCATCTACAACCAAGACTTTTTGGCTCCCCTCTCCCCACAGGAGATCAGGGGTTGCCTGATGCATGAGTACTTACACCTCATCTTCGGTCATCTCGCCGCTCGTCGGCGGGAACCTCCGCGGATGTGGAACATTGCGACGGACCTTGCAATCAATTCGCTGATCTACAAACAGAACGGCGCTGCAAGCTGGAGCAAAACGAACAAGCCGCTTCCACGATGTGGCCTTGTCCCTGGGCAGCCCGTCTGGCTGGACGATGAGGGCCGTACGATGACCTCGGATGAGAAGGCAGCACGGCCGTTGGCTGCTCTCATCGAGAGCATGAAGCCTGAGCTTGCGTCAGAGAACTACTTTAATCAGCTGATGGCTGAGGCCGAGAAACACAAGAAGGAGCAGTGTCCGATGTGTGGTGGCTCTGGCATCGTCTCGCCAGCAGACAAGCCCGGAGATGATGAGGACGACGATGACGGTGAAGGTTCCAAGGAGAGCCAGCAGGGTGACGAGGCGGAGTCGAGCGAGAGCAAAGGCGAAACGAGTGACGAAGGCCAGGACGAGGACGATGGGAACGGAAGCAGTGGTCATCAGCACTCCGACGATGGGTTGCCCTGCCCGTGTTGTGGGGGACAAGGAAAAACGCCTGGTGGCGGAAGCGACATCGATTCGTTCGATGATCATTCCTTTTGGGACGCAGTCACTGAGGACGTGCGTGACTACGTTGAGGCTCGCGTCAGAGACGTCATCGAGGGTGCCGTCAACGTTGCCGACCAGCAGCAGAACGGGTGGGGCAGCATTCCCGCAGAGATGCAGGCCGCGATTCGCAAGTCGATCTCACGCATCATCCCATGGCGCACTGTGCTACGGCAGTTCGTCGGAACTCTCCTCCCAGGTGATCGCGCAACGAGCATCAAGCGGATTAATCGTCGCTATCCATACGTTCATCCGGGCGTCAAGCGCGGCCGCACCGTAAAGCTCCTCGTCGCGATCGACCAGTCTGGATCGGTTAACGATGAGATGCTTGCAATCTTCTTTGCGGAACTGGCGAGTCTCACTCGGCACACGGAAATCGACGTGCTACCGTTCGACTTCAGCGCTTCTCATGAGAGCATCTACAAGTGGCGCAAGAATCAGCCTCCTCCCAAGGGACGTGTATGCTGCGGTGGTACGAACTTCGATGCAGTAACCGAGGTTGTGAACGATCCACGGAATCGCGGCCGGTGGGACGGCGTCCTCATCGCGACGGACGGTGAGTGTGGCAAGCCAGGCGATACGCGCATCAAGCGCGGTTGGGTCATTGCGCAGGATCACAAGCTGTACTTCGACACCAACGAACTCCAGGTCTTCGTTAGCAAGGAGAGGCCGATGAAGGGGGCATGGCGATGATCGAGCTGCTCGTCTTCATCCTTGTTGTGGGAACGATTATCGCATTCGTTGCACGGGGTGGAGCCGCTGGAAGCATCGTCCTGACGCTCATCAGCATCGTCGTCGGCGTAGTACTTGGAACATGCGCGTTCGTACCATTCGCCCTCGCACTCTACCACGCGGGTTTCGGGCCGGCGTACATGTACATCATCCTGTGGGCGATCATCGTAGGAATAACGTCCTTGGGAACGTACGTACTCGGCTTGCTTACGATGCCAAGAGACGGTTAGATATGTTCCAAGATGATCTTGGTTCCAGGAGACGCTGTCACGCTCATTGAGATGTGGGAGAATCGTCCACTCTATAAGAACATAGGCGACTATGACGACACCGTGGGTCAGATAAACTCTGGCGACCACGGTGTCGTCATATGCACTCATGGGTCTAGCAGGCTCATGACGCTGGTTCTAGCGAACAATAGCTACGGTTGGATACCCACGTCCTGGCTCAGGAAAATCCCTCAGCAAGTGGGCGATGGACAACCAATACACAATTAGGACACTCACGTGATGTTCGAGTGTATCCTGCACGCTTCGTCATCATGAGGGTGAACCGGTGTACGTGAAGTATAAGTATCCTTACGAAACATGTCACTTAAGATCTACGGACGTGACCAGCATCGCCAACGCAAGGTCTACTCACAGTACAGAAACCCAGTAAACGTACAGGAGCGAGCACGTAGGGTCTACAGCCACGCGCGCCGCAAGCCAAGATTCCTCATTGCAAAGGTCGTTGATGACGATTGATCAAAGTAGCATGCCTGTCTTTACAAGAGGAGGTAGATCAGAGTACCCAGCACTTTGATATGACAGCTTGACGACAACTAACGCAAATGTTGCAAGCATCCGCTATTGGAACGGTACGGCGTACACAACATTTGCGTTCACAGAGTTTGTCATCTACAGGAACTACATGAACCGCGAACAAAGGGACCTCATTGAGAGAAGCTGAAAGCAGCGATACCAGTGATGGTCGTCGAGCACTGTGAGAACTACTTAGGATGAGGAGGAATGCCCCAAACATACGACAAGCAGCGGTTTCGAAAGACGTACTCGTTCTTTCGTGCCAGGCCACAGGCGTTGGTCACGAGCGTGTCGGGATCCGGAGGAGATGTGGACATTGACGCTGTGATCTTTGACGACGACGGCGTCAAGGACGTTCAGAACATTCGAGCCGACAGGAGCCCGTACCAGTCACCGATCGACAACACGTTGAACGGCATCGTAAACCTCAGTTCTGAACTCGTCGGTGGACCAACTGCTGGTGTCCGTGCTCACTACGCCGCGTGCGGAGGGGGCGAAGGCAACACGATCCTCGCAGGTTCTGACTATGCGTGCATCCCAGGTGGCCGCAGAAACCAGTGCGGCGCGAACTATGCGTTTGCCGTCGGAAACCAATGTATCTCAGCAGGAACGGGCTCGTTCTCTGCTGGAAACTCATCCGAGGCGCAGGCGGACTATTCGTTCGCAGTAGGACAAGGATGCATCGCGAGTTCGAACGGTTCCGTTGCATTGGGCACAACGTGCTCAGCAAACGCGATCTACGCGATTGCGCTTGGACTGAACTCTACTGCATCCGGCGCGTATTCTACAGCGATCGGCTGGAACGCTGAAGCTTCAGCTTTATCATCGTTTGCATTCGGTAGGAACGCAAGCTCTTCAGGAAAGGATTCATTCGCGTTCGGTAGGTACGCTAACGCTCCAAATATCGGACAGTTCTCATTTTCATCGTTTGTGTTCTCGAACAGTCCAGGGACGGCTCAGCGTAACTTCCTGATGCTCGGCAACTCGAGCAACAATGGGTCTATCGTTGCGTTGCAGGACAATGATGGTGGAACATTCACGTTGATCGACGACAAGACATACGAGATCCAGGCACGGGTGCTTGCTGGATCGGGTGGTGCCATCGATAAGCGTGCGTCGTGGACTCGTCAGCTTCTCGTCCATACGTCTGGTTCTGTTGTCATCATTGACGGCATCAATGAAACGTGGAACAACCCGAACTCGACAGAATGGAGCTTCAATTTCATCGAATCTGGACTAGAACTACAAACGTACTTCACAGGTTCGGTCGACGACGGCAACGTACGAGCACTCGTCCTGTTTGACGTACTGGAGCTTGAGAACCCATGATCAACTTTGTGACAGTCGTACTCTCAGGCAGCAGGTCCGATGATATTCCGTCGGGCTATGTTCCAGTCTCGGGACCGAGTGGAACGTTCTTCGTCCAGGCGCTCACTGATTCTATCAGCGATACGTTGATTCCGTTCCTGACGGGTGCAACGTTTTCCGGTGCCATCACAGCGTCCGTGCTGCTCGGGCCAGGAACGACTGGACAGTTCACGGGAAGCATTGACAGCGCTATCAGCGCATCGTATGCCGATTTTGCGACATCAGCATCGTACGCTGATGTCGCCTTGACGGCATCAATTGCGATCGATACCGAGCTTCTACTCGATACATCACCATTCGTGTTGTTTACGGGTTCACAGCGGCTCTCATCTTCAAGTGTCCTTCAGTCATCTGATGGGACGATCAATGTCGATGCCTCTGTTCCCGGAGAGGTAAACCTCTCTGTGACAACACCTTTCTTTATTCCGTTGTTCAATGGTTTTACGTCACTGACGGATGTAGATGTAACATCATCGATATTTGGAGGCGGATACATTGATACGACGGAATTCGCAGGATTCGTCTCAGGTACGTTTGACGTACTGATAAATCCGCTGACGAGCTCACTAACGGGTGTGTTCCAACTCTACGATGAAGCGGTTACAGGTAGCCTTGCTGTGCTTACAGCATCGTCAGATGTTACAGGAACGTTCCAGCTATTCTCTACATCAGTTGTCGTACCGACAGGTTCAAGAGCGTACTCGGTGTTTGCAAGGGTGGAAGATTTTGGTTCTGGGAGCCTTCAAATCTCGATGTCAAGGGTTAAATTGACATCGTGAGCGATGAACTGACGTTGAGGAGACACTTGGCCTCTGCACTATCGAGCGACGATGATCGTTCGAAGCTTCGTGCAGGAGAGCTTCATGCGCTTCTTGGTGAATTCACAGACGCATATAAGATGTTCACACAGGCAACGCAGTCAAAGATCGAAGAGGTCAGGTGGGTGGCGTTGGTGAAGTTGGCAACGGCGATGAAGTTCATTGGTTGTTTCTCTCTTGAAAAGATGCTTGAGCCTCTCATGGATGCGTACGAGCTACGTCCACGGTTTGCAGATCCCCTCATCGTCGCGTCACAGTTCTGTAGAGAGGCAGGAAAGGTTCATACCGCGTTGCTGTTCTCGACTACGGCGATCGGTATCCCGATGCCAGACGATACGCGAGATCCTGATGTCTATGCGTGGAAGACGGTCTACGAATACGCTCTGTGTGCAGCGCAGGTCCCTATATACTACGAGAACGCGCTGGGTGCGTTCAATGAGATACTTTCTCGTAACGACATCCGCCTCCCAGACGCTGTACGAGCATCGTGCGTTGCCGAGCGACAGAAGCTTTTGGAGGATTTACCATGAAGAACGTTGTTGAACGTGTTAAGAACGGTGAAGCGTTGTGGTCGTGGCGAAAGATCACGATCAAACCACACAACCCACCTGACGAGCTCGAGAGCGCTGTGCTCGAGGTGAACGTTATGCGCGATGCGATGCGTCTCAAGAATGACAAAGGGCAGTGGATCAGGTTTCCTGTCACCGCGATCGAACAACAGCAGATCGCTGATGTTGTTGGTGGAATCTTTCATACAGAACGTACACAGGACGAACGGCACTTGGCTGCAACTGCGCTGTTTGATCCGATCATTCAGGTTCCACCAGGCAGCGGTAGGATCGTCGCAACATCACACGAGGATGACTACAACAGGTATGTAGACCAAGCGATCGAGAAGACAGGAGACGATGGTATCGTGAGCTCTGTAGGCAAGCCTTGGACGCTTACAAACAACATGGTAAAGCAGCAACGTCATGGGCTTCAGACAGCGTACAACTACGGATGGCACTCACACAGTGCCATTTATACGGGTCCGGGTGGAATGCGCGTTTGGCAACCTGTGATCAATCCGATGTCAAAATACATCCATAACAACGTACACAAGGATCCATCACAGGTGTGCGAATTCCTGTCGCGCAGTGCAACAATCATTGATGGTCAGGGGTCACAGACGTTTGTTGATCTTATAGACGTCTATCAACACGACATTTGGTGCCACTTTGTAACGTACGACGGTAAGTCTCTGAAGCACGTTCGACAGCCTGCTGTACCTGAAATCAAAGGTACGATCGTACTTCCACCAATCGAGATAACGTCCTAAGAAAAAGTTGTGTACAAGGGTACTTGAGTGTGATACTGTATGATCGTGACCGCAGTTGGCGGTTTGGACGGTTTCATCAATGCTACGTCTCACCACATCAACAGGACCGACATCGAGTGTAAGAACCTCGATAAGGCTCGGTTTGTGTGTGGTCATGCCGTCCGTCAGTCCATCGACGCTCCCCCATACGGGGACGTTTAAAAGCTGACATAGGCCCCATATTTCGGGCTAGAAAAGACAGGGCGTAGCGTAAATTGGGGACGTGTCTGTAGGTTCGATTCCTGCCGCCTTGGCTGATAAAGGAAGAAAATTCCTTTGTTCCTTGACAACCTACATTCTCTTCGGGGCGTAGCTCAGTCTGGTAGAGCACGTGCTTTGGGAGCACGGAGTCGCACGTTCGATTCGTGTCGCCCCGACATAAGCCTATGTTTTGAGCATTTTTCTGTACCAACAGATTGTTGAATCCTATTCACTGCACCATCGAGAATCTACTCATGCCTACCCTGTCATGTCACTCCGATCAAGGCGCAATAGTGATGCGCTTTCCAATTCTGCCGATGGCTCATGACTCGTTTTCGGCGTGAATAAGGAGAGTTTTGACTTGTCGGCCAGCCAAACTGCAGTGCGTATTTTGAACAGTCTGTCTGGGGTCTTCGTTGACAAGGTTTTACAGGCTGAAGATGCACACCAGGTGTTCGTTCGTGCTCGATTCGAGCCCACCAGCCTGCGCAGAATCCAAGCGAGGTTTCAAGCAGAGTTGGGACTCAACGACGCGCACGTGGTGCGCGTGCCCCCAACGCTTCAAAGGAATCCTCGCCTGATTTGATGTGATGATATGGTATCGGTGGGCCTGTAGAGCATCAGCACTGTTCCGGGACGCACACACATTAGGGTGTAATGTCAGCGGCAGACGGCCTCCCTTGGAAGGAGGAGGACGTGGGTTCGAGTCCCACCTCCCTGACGATGTTGAATGATCTAAAATGGGTACGAGTCATTGAACCACACAGGACGATCGCAAGGCAGTTTGCGCACATGCAGGGTCTTTCGATGAAACATCACGGAAAGGACTATGACGATTGGAGGAACGTTCAGGGTATGCTCGGTGAGGTCGTCCTTGCACAGATGCTCGGTTGTCTAAAGACGTGGCGCGAACACAAGGTTGAAACGCTCGCTTTGGACGCAGCATGGGACGGTGGGTACGACATGGCCTTCAACAATGTTCGTATCGATTGTAAGACGATCGCGTTCAGAAACCCGAACAAGGTCGCCGACCTTCACCTTTACAGGGGCGACCACGAAGGCTGCGATGTGTATGCAGCGATGCTGATCAACGAGGCTGAACTCATGAGAGAGAAGGACCTCCATAGCATCGATTGGATCGACAAGGTCTGGTGTGCAGGGTGGATAAACAGAAACTCGTTCACACAGCGTCACATGGGAAGGCTGCGTTTTCCATTTAAGGGTCTTCAACGCATAGATGAAATGGTTTTGTCGCGGTAGCTCAGTTGGTAGAGCGCCTGCCTGAAGAGCAGGGCGTCGGGGGTTCGAACCCCTCCCGCGGCACAGAATGGATACTTATCGTCAGAATGGCAAAGAAGGACGACAAGGAGGTTGTGCCTGTCAACTTGATCAGCCCAAGCGAATCGAACTGGCCAAAAAAGAGCGTGACAAGTGCAAGCGACTGGCTGAAGAACTGGGCTGGGTTGCTGACTGCCGTCGCCGCGCTGCTGGCATCAGGCGGAACATACCTGCGTCCTTCGGAGGATCCAAAGTACAAGGAGTCGTATGAAGTTCTAAAGGAAAGGTACGACGATCAAGTCGAGGATATCGAAAGGCTCGAATCAAACGTCAAGTACCTCTATAGGCTTCGAGAGGAAGAGGACAGGACAAGACGAGTTGCGGCTACGCTTGAAACGTCAGCGTATGAGATCGAGGACAACATCCTCCGGCGGGAGCTCGAAACAAGGTACGGTAAGAAGTTCGCTGATGAGTACATGGACAAACGAGCAAAGAATAGGCGAGAGATCAGACAGGAATATGTAGGGAAGCTCAATAGGAAGCCACCGAGGGTACATGACACAATAGGCAAGAAGCTTCCACCCTATGGGCAGAAGGAATGACGACGTGGCCGAGAGGCAAGGCACCTGGCTGCAACCCAGGCAACGCTGGTTCGAATCCGGCCGTCGTCTCCGCGTAAATTAGTATTGAACTGAATCCGGATGGGTTCGAGTAAGAAAGATGAAGTGGTGCCGAGTAAGGGCTATTGGTCCCGCGACGGGAAGCATAACCTATCCTTGGCGGAATTGGCATACGCGGACTGTCTAAAACAGTTTGCCTGAAAGGGCGTGCGGGTTCGAGTCTCGCAGGACTGAAGGTGAAAGGTACGTCGCTGGTGTGGTGATAATGGCAGCACGGTTCCCTGGTAAGGAACAAGCATGAGTTCGATTCTCGTCTCCAGCTCGCGTAAGTTTTATCGAACTACATAATGATGTATGTTTAATGCAATTCGGATGGATCCGTGAAAGAAAAATGAAGTGGTGAAAACATGATATTTAGAAATATCATGACGCCTAAAGAGAAGGCAGAACACTTCCATGCGCTCAACAAGGACGGAAAGTGGAAGCCACGGGATCTCAAGAAGTTCGACGTCAAGAAACGTAACATCGAAGGACTCGGTGAGAGGTACTACGCGATCCCGGAGTCTCGAGAGGCGTACGAACGCCTGCAGTCGAGCAGAGGTATTGGTATCGCAAGCTGGGATGACATGGTCAAAAAGGTGAAGGGCCATGGGCTATCGCCGTTCCAGAAACAGCTCGTCCAGCAGGTAAACGGATACGCAAAGACGCACCCTGTCTATGACAATGAGAAGGGATACGTTGAGGTTGGGTTCAGGTACCCTGCGATGATGGAACACTTCAAGAAGAAGTTCAAGTTTGTCAGAGGGTACGATATCGCTCCACCTTCGATCGCAGTCGCTCAGCACCTTGGCTACGACGTCCACTTACACGACATCAGTGATGTAGGTGACCCAATCGACCTTAAGGACGTCAGGCTTCTCTGTGCACACGAGGTGTTTGAGCATACACCAAACCCCATTGACGCACTAACAAAGGTCTACAATGCTGCCGACGATGGAATGTTCATCCACCTCAGCGTTCCACTGCAGTCAGGTCGTCCGAAGATCCAGTTCGCTCACCTGTGGGAGTTCAAGAAGGGCGACATCGAAAAGATTCTTAAAAGAGTCGGTTGGAACGTTATCAAGGTCAAGAAGGTGAATCACTCAGAGGTTGCCTTCGCAAAGAAGTGAGTGTAAAATGACAGATGATGATGACATCAAGGCTGCGCAGTTGAGGAACGCTCGCATCAAGGAATGGAGCGTCATTATCGGAATCGTTGCGTCAATCGTCCTCGGCGGGTTTTCCTATTTCAAGGAAGAGAAGGAAGACACGGCAAAGAAGGCGTACATTGAGGTCACAAAGCAGCTTGAAACAGCATCGCGAGAACGTGTGCAGCTCCAAAAAGACCTTGCATCGATCAGAGGATACCTTGCTGCGAAGTCTGAACGTCCTGTCAAGCTGCGCATCGATCCAGAGGACACAGAGAGCGCAGTGACGCAGCTCGCTGACGCAGCACGGCCAAGGGTAACGTACAGAAATGCGCCGTCTCCAGCCCCGACGATTGAAGTTGCCGCAAGCCCAGCGGAACCCGAAGAGATCCCAGAGCTCGAAGCGGCCGCAGAAGAATATTCGGCACCTCCCGTTGAGGAACTTGTTGCTGAATAAGCGCAAGAGAAGTAACCTACGACGCAGTAGCTCAGTTGGTAGAGCGCCGCCATGGTAGGCGGAGGTCGTCGGATCGAAGCCGACCTGCAGAAGGTGAAACACTTGGGCGCGCTGGGTTAGTTTAACTGGTTAGAATCACTGCCTCGTAAGCAGTAGGTCCGGGTTCGACCCCCGGTCCCAGCTCCACGCCTCTATAGTTCAACGGCATAGAATAATCGGTTTGTACCCGATTGATTCCGGTTCGAATCCGGGTGGAGGCTCAATTGAACTTGCATTATACTTATTGATGTGGCAAGTTCAAAACATCGAAATCAGTGGACGACCAAAGATTGGGATTCTATTGAGTTTAATGAACTTTCGTGGAGAAAAAAACGAGAACGTCTTTTTCGTGTAGCTAATTACGCATGTCCAATTTGCGGGTTTAACAAACGTAGACATGATGGTCGTCATGTTTTAGAAATTGATCATATCGATGGAGATCATTCAAACAATACAGAAGAAAATTTGCGTGTACTTTGTCCAAATTGTCATGCACTTACGCCAAATTTTCGAAATTGGGGAAGAACAAATAAGAAAACATCAAATCGTCTTCGGCGAGAAAATAAGGGATTTGATGAAGTGCGTAAACGTAGAATTGTCGAAGAAAATGCATATGTTGAAATGTTCAAATTGACAGTTTTATCTGCACATGAAAGTGGAGAAATTAATTTTGCACGCTTTGGATGGGTACAACAATTAAGCGAAAAACTTGGAGATAGGTGCCCGCAAGCGGTCAGCAGAAGAGTGCAACGATTACTTCCACAATTTTATGTTGAACATTGCTTCATAAGAGGTAAAAAACGCCTACGACGCGAGAATAAAGATTTTAGCAAGTAACCTTGAGGTGTTGTAAGTGGTAGCATTATTTGCGTCCAACTTGCGGTAATGGGTTCGAGTCCCATCCCAGGAGGTGAACGCAATACTTACATCTATGCTCATGACAGTGGAAGGGCTTCGTAGCCTCGTTTACGAGGCGATCGCGGACGTTTGGACTCCCGAAAAGCTTCGCCAACGCCGTGGATTTAGTCCAGATGTTGCAAAGATGCTGATGACAGCGCATCCCAAGAAGATGGCGGAATTAGGTCTTTCGGAGGATGATATTGAGAACCTTCCGATGGTTGGTGAAGGTACGAAGGGCATCGCATTCGACCTTGGCGACAAGGTTCTAAAATTCACTGACGATGCTGAAGAGGCTGCTTCCTCGGCTGCATTGATGAACGTAAACGATCCAATCTTTGCAAAGTACTACAGTGTTTTTCGCTTCGGACAAACACCAAACTTTTTTGGTATCGTCCTTGAGAAGCTCGTCCCGTTGGAAAAAAGCGAGGCGGACGAGCTAGACAACCTGCTTCAGGAAGTGAAGTTCCACGCTTTTCTTTCGTTGGGAAACTACGATCCTGACGAGATGACAAAGATCTACATGGAAAAGGTGAAAGACGGAGTTGGAAGGCTTGAACTCAGCGAACGAGAACGCCGCGAGATGATTCAAAGGTTTTTTGACAAGTGGGCAAAGGTGATGCGTGACTTCAGGATCTACAGGATGATGAAGGCGCTTCAGAAGGCAGGCATTCAGTTCGGCGACTACCACGCCGGCAACATCATGAAGCGCCAATCGACAGGTGAACCCGTCATCATCGACCTTGGGTACTCTTCGGGCGCAAAGGGTCAGATCGAAACAGTAAACGAATCTTATGGTGCCTGAGCACGATCGATTGAGTGGACTGGCTGTGACCCAGTTATAGCGGGTTCGATTCCCGTCGGGCACTCCGTGCAATCTTGTCAAAAAGTTGTTATACTTAGTGTATCTACTAACAGCCACTAGCTAGCTTGTTCGACCTTTCAACTAAGGAAACAACAATGTCATACGCAATTGGCCATGTAGTATTTGGTATCGCATATGATCATGACGATCACGGCGAGAAACTGAAGCAGCTTGCAGAGACAAACGAAGAATTAGCCGAGTACAATCTGGAAGATATTGAATCGCTTGGTTTCGAAACACCCTATAACGGCTCAGCAATGTGGCCTATTGGTTGGATTGGTAAATGCTACGATACCATTAATGAATGCAGCGATTTTGAAGTTGACTCGTGGTATGAATCGTTAAACTCAAAGCGTGAACAATTTCAGAGGGACTTTCAGGAATGTTTCGATAGTCTTCCTGAGTTTATGAAAGAGATGCTTAAAGACGAGAAGCCCAAACTTTGGGTTGTGTGGGGAACATCGTGACTTTGCAAGGTATTCAATACTGAAAATAGATAAATGATGTGTCAGAAAGCAAACGGTGAGCTAACTGGTTGTGGCCCAGTTGTACGTGGTTCGACTCCACGCTGACACACTGATCGTCGTGTCCCTTAAAAACAGGCAGCGTTGGGGGACTTCAGATTCGAATCCTGGCTAACCAAAGTATAGCTGCCGCGACGATCAACTGCTTGGCGCCTACGTGATCTAGGTAGGATCTCACGTCTGCCTCGCAGCGAGCCTTCTCGAATATCCGGTGAGACGGAAATTTTCGGATGGCTGGCGTGGGGAATAGATCGTAACCGTACGTAGCCCAACTGGCAGAGGCCGCTGCCTCAGAAGCAGTGTAGTGCAGGTTCGAATCCCGCCGTGCGGACAAATATAAGAGTGGAAAACGTAAATGAATTTTGGCGACGAAACCGAATGGCTAGGTGTGCCTCTCATAAGGGTATTGTCGTGGGTTCGATTCCCACCGTCGCTACGGGCGTTGAATGAAGGTGATCTGAGGTGTTATGTAGACGGTATCGGTATCGATCCTTGAAACGGCTCCGATCGCGTTCGAACCCAGAACGTCCACGAAGGAGTAGGAAAATGAAGGAAGGTGTCATCATCGAAATCACTGCCGCAGAAGGTGGTGCAGACGCAAAGCTCCTGGTCGCCGACCAGCTTCGAGCGTATACAAACGTCGCTTTGCGGAGGCGTCTTTGACGCTACGCTCATAGACGAGCGACCAGGGTTCATCAGCGTAGCGTTTGAAGGAAAGGGCGTAAGGTCGCTCTTTGCTGACGAACCTGGTGGACATCGCTGGCAGCGTGTTCCTCCAACAGAAAAGCGTGGCCGTGTCCACACATCAACGGTTACAGTCTCCGTTGTTGATATGAACGATCGTTCTGTTGAACGACTCGATATGAACGACATCGAGGTCACGGTCGCTCGTGGAAGTGGACCAGGAGGGCAGCACAGAAACAAGACAGAATCGTGTGTGACAGTCGTTCACAGGCCCACAGGAACAACCGCCAAGGCAGACCTAAGAAGCCAACACAGGTCCCGTGAAATGGCACTCAAGGTACTCGAAGGGCGCCTGAAAATTGCAAAAGAGCGCCAGATGATGGATAATATGGCGCGGGAAAGAAAAGCTCAGAAAGGCTCCGGGATGCGTGGCGACAAGGTCAGAACGTACAGAGTACGCGATGATGTTGTTACAGACCATCGCACCGGCAGGAAACTGAAGCTTTCGTCCTGGTTGAAGGGTGATTGGTAAAAGATGAAGATCCTTGTGTGCGGTTCTCGGTTCTGGAAGGATATCGAGACGATTGCGGACGTGCTTTCGACATTCTCTCCTGACACGACTGTGGTACACGGTGCGTGTCGGGGCGCTGACTTCATAGCCGGTGAGGTCTCTAAACAGCTTGGTTTCACGGTGCGCCCGTACCCTGCAAACTGGAACAGATTCAAGGTGAAACACAAAAATCCAGCTGGCATCATCAGAAACCAGGAGATGCTCGACAAGGAACACAGGTACGACGATCCGATCATACTGTGCATCGCGTTCCATGACGACCTTGAACGATCTGCAGGAACAAAGGACATGGTCGAACGAGCATCCCGAGCAGCAATCCCAGTTAGGAACGTGAGGTCGTCCGATGCAGAAACAAGACAAAGGGACAATCGATAGGTTCATAAACGATTTTGCGTTTCTTAGTAACTTCCACCCAAGCACGATCAGGTGGCGCGGGTTGAAGTGGAAGACAGTCGAACACGCCTACCAGGCTGCAAAGACGCTCGACGAGAAGCAACAGCAGATGATCCACGAGTCAAAAACACCTGCTGAAGCAAAGAAGCTTGGTAGGGCTGTAACGATTCGTCCTGACTGGGATGATGTCAAGTTGTCAATCATGGAGGAACTCATTCGTCTCAAATTTGAGAATCCACTACTTCGATATGCGTTACTTCAAACTGGTGAAAGGCCGCTTGTTGAAGGAAATCATTGGAATGACACAACGTGGGGGATATGTAGAGGTAAGGGACAAAACTTACTTGGTAAGATTCTTATGAAAGTTCGTGATGAGTGTCGTGACGAAGAAATTGCTTCCTGATGGATACATCGGCTCTCCTTGACCGAGCCCATTGCGCAGTCTTTTTGTTAGACGAATGGGGACACGGATGCTAACAACAGCTTGGCTGATCCGGGGCAGCTTACGAAATGCGTGAAATCGTGGCTAAATTTGGAGAAGGCGCGCTTGCAATGTCCACCTCCGTACATCGTTCACCTCACTACGACCAATGTCGGCGCGCCGCTGTTGACCATCCGTAACACTCCCACAAATTGAAAAAGGTTTTGAAGAGCTGATTGCAAACGCTGGCGTGCCGGAACTGGCATACGGGCTGCGCTGAGAACGCAGTGGGAGAAATCCCATGTGGGTTCGAGTCCCACCGTCAGCACCGTGCCTTGTACTACGTGCAAATGATGTGTACAATTGGTATACGATGCAAGGAAACCAATCATCAGTTCCTGTCTGTTCGACTGCGTGCAAGTACACCCGAAGCGACGAGCTCCTCTTTGACGCTGAAGAGTTCGAAGTTGTCAAGTACATCCGAGATGAAGTCAGGAAGCGGTGCGGGGATATACAGCCCTGGTTGCTGCTCACGAGAATCGAGTCCTTTGACAAGACGAACTACGAGCTATCTGTAATGAACAAGCTCGGATACCGGATGACGGGTGAACCCATCGAACGGATCCGCGCAGTTGTTGCAGAGTTGCTTGAAACGTTGACGCTGCCCGACAAGAAGGAACAGGATGGCGAAAAAGAAGTCAATTAGCGGAACGTACTCGTACAAGATCCGCGATAGAATGACGGGCCTGTTTCGTGTTGGTGGCGCCGACAAGGGCTCATGGAGTTGGTCAAAGACCGGAAAGACATGGACGACATGGGCTGCGTTCAAGTCTCACCTCAGCCAGTACGCTCCCAATCCAATGCCCGCATGGTGGGAAATCATCGTTGTTGCACCGATTCCGGGCACAAACATCAACGCCGAAGTAGCCCGCAACATGACTGAAATTGAAGTCGTAGAACTTGCGTTTGAGCACTACCTAGCATCAAAGGCGAGTTCTGACGAAAGCTCCTCATAGTTCAACGGACAGAGCGCAAGCCTCCTAAGCTTGAAATCCTGGTTCGAATCCAGGCGGGGAGACAATGATGGCAACAGAACTCTGGATGGAAAACGACGGTCTACACGTCAAGGACGGCGTTGAGTACGTTTATGAAGATGCGTATGTCAAATCAATAACGTTCCATATGGAGTGTAACGACGATAGCGTCAAAATCGAAAAGTTCAATCTGAAGACATCGCCATTGAACGAGATTCCCGTCATCCCAAGGTTGTCAAACACGTCCCAGTAGCTCAATTGGATATAGCGCCGGTCTTCTAAACCGGATGTTGAGGGTTCGAATCCTTCCTGGGATGCTGGGGATGGCGGGGAAACGAAAGGCGTTTTGCATTGAGTGGTCGAACCTTTCTGATCGCGAGGTCAACGGGTGTTCGTTACACGCAAGCATGTCTGATGCAGACAACTATGAAAAGCGAGCGATAGCTCGCAACGATGGTCGATTTCCCTCTGCGAAGTTCAAGGTAAGGGTCAGCAATGACATCTGGACTGGCATCACGGCCGCAAAGGAGGCGAGATGCCCTGGAATCAGATACTTTAGATCTGATTACATCGCATTGAAACGGGCACAGCAGGATGAAGAAGGTCAACGTAACGGTCGTTAGTGACACAAAAAATCCCAAGAAGTTTCTTGAGTCTGAGCAGCAACCCCCAAAGACACGAAGAGAGCGCCTTGCAAGAGAGGCGTTGACAACGAGCGACGTGATCCCGTTCAAAAAGAAGTGAGTGCGACGATACAGCTGGTGAAGTAACCTGCTCGACAAGCAGGTCCCGCAGGGTTCGATCCCCTGGTCGCATACCAAGCGCTCGCGAGCTTGCTGGTGAAGGCGCCTCTTTCACGAAGAGGAATTGCTGGGTTCGATCCCCAGGTGAGCGACGAAGTTGACCAATCGAGTGCTTTGTAGTACAATGGGACTTAGCTCAGTAGGTAGAGCGCCTCCCTTACAAGGAGGAGGTCGTTCGGTTCGAAACCGACAGTCCCAACGGAAGCGTGGCAGAGTGGTTTATTGCACTAGTCTTGAAAACTAGCGAGGTCCGAAAGGGCCCCCGTGGGTTCGAATCCCACCGCTTCCTCCATGCAATATGAAGCAAAGATGACAGTAACGTTGTCATTTACGCGCACCGGAGATCATTCTGATGCGGCTACATTAATGTCTGTTGTTGGTTGCCTCAAGGGTTTACTTCACGGTGAACTAAATGTGATCAGCGGGCAGATTCAGGACGCAGAGCTTCATCCGTTTAAGTTCGACAGTATCGAAAACATCACAGTCGAGAGCATCACGTACACAAACACCAAGGAGGCATGATGTCAATCAAGAGGATTGGAGACCTAGTTGAAAAGAAACACATCGGTATAAAGTGGGACTCTCCACGCCCGTGTCACCATCCAGAACACAACGTTCCGATGCACATCAGCCTTCCCAACGGGAGGTATGAACATACGTGTCCTGCGTGTGGAAAAGTCACGCAATTTGCAATCAACAATCCAGTTCTTATGTAAGTTCAACCTCTATGATTTGCTAATGCCCGGAAGCACAACCCAACAGTCGGCGATGGGACCCGATTGGAAGTCGGGCGAGTGTAAAAGCCTTGCAGGTTCGACCCCTGCTGCTTCCGTGATGACAACTGAAGCGATTGTCGTAAATCCGTATAGAGAACACATCAAAAATATTAATGATATTAGCTTCCTCAACCTGAAACTGTTCGTGAACAGCTTTTTGAGCTTCTTGAAACTGCAAGAAGTACGTTAAGGGTACGTGGTATCATTGATGAAGAAGAAAAATTTTCTTTAGTTGCAGAAGAAAATTTGCATAGAATCGATTATAAAACAAAACGTGCCATCAATATCCTTGATGTCGAACGCGATCGCGAACGACAGTTGCTGTTATCGCCAAGCGTTTGCGTCATAAGATTTCAATGACGCAAAATATGGTGTTGCGACAATATTTACATGATGAATATGAGCTTCTAACTCAGATTCTAGATGAGTATCACGGGAGGACGCCATGAACGATAAGGTTTATATCGTCATCCATCTTGCATGTCTACGAAACGGTGACTTCGGTGTACACGGAGCGTACCTCGACAAGGAACGAGCTCAAACGCGGATGAAAAAAGTCGTAGATGAACAAAGGAGGCAGCCACTGACTGGTCAGCACGAGCAGAGCTGGATCTACTGCATCAAGATGATTTCTGGTACTCAACAATTGGTGAGACGATATTCATCGAAGAGACAACGCTTGATGCGGTAGATAAATCATAGGCACCCGATCAAGGTCATCTTGAATCCAATTCTACGAATGTTTGGGTTCAGTATCGTAAGCGTTTTTGACGATGATGTATTCTTGCGATTTGAGATGAGGCCCTACCCTCAGTACTGTAGGAAACTTGGAAGGACTACCCGACGGTTGGCGACGGGACCTCACTGCTAACGAGGCGAGTGTAAAAGCCTTGTGGGTTCGATCCCCACTCCTTCCGCGGAAAGACTACCGAATCAGGAGATCGGAGCCCATAGTAACTCTATGGGTGATGACGACGATCAAATACCGTTATGCGGGTTCGACTTCCGCTCTTTCCGCTATGCACTTCATAAGTGAACAGATCAATGAGCTCATTCAGGAATCTACGAGCCCATCGCACGCGCTTGGAATGATCTCTGATCTTCTTCATTTTGCAAAGTCGACTCGACAGATCGTTGAGGGGGCGATTAGAGGATCCGTTGACGACGATGAAGGAACAATGACGTGCGAGGTGTTCTTTCGAATTTCATCTGCAACAGGATTTGTTAGAGTTTCGATAGAAGAGCAACATTGGTAGGTCCACCCGACGGCCGGCGACGGGCACTGTCTCGAACACAGCGGAGCGTAACAGCTTTGGGGGTTCGATCCCCTCACCTACCGCAGCCAAGGTACGTAACGCAACAAGGATACCAAGCAAAAGAAAGATTGGGACGTACCTCTCCACAGTAACCGATGAATCAGCTTGGGGATTTTGAAGGTGAAAGGGAACGGCAAACTCTACTTAGATCATCCTTGCTTAGATATGCACTCGTAATTCAGTGGTAGAATGTCACCTTGCCAAGGTGGACGTCGCGGGTTCGAATCCCGCCGAGTGCACTGCGCGCCATTGGTGTTCAACGGTTAGCATGTGAGCCTTCCAAGCTTGAGGTGAGGGTTCGAATCCCTCATGGTGCTCTGAAGAGAATGTAGGTTGTCGCAAGGTCCCTTGGCGGAATTAGGCAGACGCAGTAGGCTCAAACCCTGCGGCCCTTCGGGGCGTCCCTGTTCGAATCCGGGAGGGACTACGATGAAAGGAAAAAGCACGTTGGCTCGCGATCCCAGGCTCTAGCTTTCAAGGAGCTAGAAGAATGGAAATTTACATCGAGATTCCGCCTCCTGTCATACTATGTGGTCTTAGACCCTGGCGTAGGCACCATCTTTGCCTTGGTCAGGACAAGCGTGTCGCTCGTCGCACATGGCGACGAAACCTCAACATGATCATGAAGAGGATGACACATGATCCCGAGACGTACTACGACGAAGGTTTCAACGTGCATACACTGACATCATGGGACGTAGACTAATGCTCTCCTTGCTCATATCGGCGCCGGTGATCCCGGCAGATAGGCAAGGAGAGCATGAATCACAAATGCAAGCGCCCCAAGAACCGACGAGCCGGATGCCTGATGTGTAGTAAACTACACAAGGCGAACGGATGCAAGCGTTCGAAGCACAACCTGCTGCCTCGCAACAGGAAAAGCTTCATCAATAAACGTGAACAGCTCATCGAGTGTACATCTTGATCCAGTGTATTATGTCTGTAACAGGACGGTTACATACTGATCCAAGGAGTCAAGTTGCTACGTATCTTCGATGTTCTGTGTAAATCACATTCGAGAAACGATGCAGCCGTCGTACTGACGAGCGCTCGAATCAGGCGTGAGTTGCCTCACGTACGAAACGTTGCTGCCGACCACCGGCGGAACGTCCTGACAGTGGGATGTTCGTTAGACGATGCCGAACTCATAGCGCTGATGCGCGAAAACGTTGAGTTAACGACTGCTCGTTGATACAGAAATGTAACAAAACCGGAATAGGTATGTTACAGAAAGGAGGTGACTCCAAATGATGGAAGTTGTCATTTGCGCAAGCATGATCCCGAGCCTTGGCGTTCTCATAGCACAGATCTATGAGGCATTCAAGAGATAGAGGCCGTGGCACTCCTGGTCGGGGTCGGGCGTCTTATACACGTCTGCGTTAAAGGGTTCAATTCCCTTGCGGTCTACAACGACTCGGCCGAGTCGTTGTCGATAGTGAAAAATCATCAAACGCAAGAAATCCGATGATTTTGCGTACAGCTCCGCGGTCATGACATGACAACTCTGATGATTGTAAACTTGACGTCATGTCTACGCGATGAGAGCGCCTTCATACATCTGATCTGTCTGTCAGAGTCCTCAAAGTAGCGAACGCTTGAGATTTCCATCTCATCGATGAGCGTCTCGAGGAACGCAGCCTTTCCTCCAGGACCGTCTGCTTCGGGTCCGATTGCATAGACCTTGACGTCAGGCATGTTGTAGAGGTCAAGGAACTCCTTTGGACCCGTGGTGGAGCTGCGAGCGGTAAGGATGATGAGGCTATTGGCACCATCATTGTTGTAGCGTTCCTTTGCGATCCTCAACACTGTCCAGTTCGTTTCGTGCGCATCGTCTAGGCGATTGAACTGTGTAACGTCATAGTCGTACTTTTCATTGTCCGGTAAGTGTGTTCGCCACTCGGACGAGTTCATCCAAACCTCTGAACCTGTCGTCTTATCGACAGCCTTGACCATCGAGTGTGTCCTGCAGAGGGTATCGTCGAAGTCAAATACATCGAGGTGAGTCATGATAACATCAATCTTAATATATGATGTCGCAGAGTTCAAATGCTGTGTTTATGGCTGGGCATTTTGCATCGACGAAAGCGCAAAGTCGTATGCCACAACCTCAAAGACACGACCTCGACCGAACCCAGCCGGAACAGAGATTCTTTTGGTTCCAATGAACACTGTCACAAATACACCTGATGTAACTAGGGGATAGTATCACCATCATGGCTAGCCCACATGTAATCGAGTACCTGCGTACGCACACGCTCTACGAACTGTATGAAAATCATGGCGTAAAGTTTCGTGTTGATGCGTTACGTACAAAGATCAGCCTGAACTATGATCAGCTGAAGCTTAAGGCAGGAGACATCATTGCAGAGTGTTGCCGCGGGCTCATCATTAGGCCAGACTTTGTTTGTAGGTTCGGCAGTGGAAGACTTCCTGCCGACGACGCAGCACTTGAACACATGAAGCTCGGACAGTGCCACGTTGTTTCGCGTCCGATGGACAAGTTCTATAACTACGGTGAACATGGCACAGCAGATGTTGATCAGTCGACGATGAATGTGCTCGAAAAGCTCGACGATACGATGTGTCACCTATACTTCGACAGGTTCTTAGGCCAGTGGTGCGTGGCAACGCGGTCGATTCCAGATGCTGATCTACCCATCAGGCAGGGAGACATCGTCCTCAGCAACAAGACGTTCTCTGACGTCTTTTGGGAAGCGTTTGATGCAACCGTCAAGGCCCGATGTTCATCACGAGCTGACGCGTTGGATGACTTGATGGTGGGTTATACGTACGTCTTTGAGCTGACAACGCCACAGAATCGAATTGTTGTCAAGTACGACGAATCAAAGGTTACGCTCATCGCAGTCCGGCAGACGCGAACAGGCCAGGAACTAAACATCTTCATCGATCATAGGGTGCGTCAGCTTCCATTCCCTCGACCTCGTACATGGCACCTCAACGATCCTATTGCCATAGCGGCGCGTGCGGATTCGTTTGATCCGACGAAACTCGAAGGATTTGTTACAATTGATAACAAATTTAGACGTGTTAAGATCAAGAACTCGCTGTGGGCCTCCTCATCAAAGATGAAGGACAGCGCAACAAACTCAAAGCGCAACGCCGTGCTCGCAGCGTTCAAAGGTACACTTGACGATATCATGCCACTTGTGGACGATGAATCACGTGAATACCTAATGAAGGTCAAGGAAGGCATACGTGAGTACGTTGACGCAACACAGATCATGTACAACCGGTTCGCAGAACAGTGTGAGCCTGGAGACTACAAGACATTCGCGTCTCTCGTAAACGCTGCCCAACCTCCGATACACGCTGCATACTTCATGACGTTCAGGGGTCGGTGTAAGAACGTGCGTGAGTTTTTTGACCAGGCGACGGCGAACGGACGTTTGACTCGCAAGACCCTCGACGTGATTATTCAACACCTTGGGCTGTAGCCATGGTCTACCAGAACAGGTTTATTCTAGCGGCCCTTCGAGCGGTACGAGAGACTGGTTTTGACCCTCGTCTAAAGGCACATGTGGGTGCTGTCATCACACGTGGTGGCTCGATCATAAGCGTTGCTACGAATACGTACGGGACCGATCCCTATACGCTGGCTCGTACAGAGAACGGATACGTAGACTCTGTGCATGCCGAGGTGAACGCGATCATGCGAGTCCGCCACAAGGTTGATCTTGATGGGACCAAAATGTGGGTTGTACGCCTGACAAAACCAAATCCAGATCTTTTAACTGACAGTATGATTGCTCTTGCAGAACCTTGCAACGTATGCAAGAACGTGATCATGCGACATGGTATCAGGCGTGTATATTACACGATTGACGAACAGACAACAGCGTGTTGGCGAGTTCCACGAATTGACGTACCGCGCAAACATCGACCTTAAAAGGTATAATTGTACCATCCTCTAACAACATATTCACGTATTTCAGCTTCTGACAGCGCACGTGAAATGATACGTACATCTTCGATTCGTCCTTGAAAATTTCGATCTGTTCTGTCTGGTGGGCCACCGATACACCACCCCCATGTTGTTGGATTTGCCCACGATAAAGTACCAGCTGTCGCACTACGCCCTATTAACGTTCCGTTAATGAATCCATATTGGCCATTTGTGTCTGATACATGTGCAATGTGATACCACTTATTTGCACCGTTTGTCCAATCGCTAATTGTTCCAAGTGTAGCCTGTGAGCTATTCTTTCGACAGATAAAGTTTCCTGAACTATCAATACCACCACCAATCGTATTTGACGGATACGAATTGTTTGCGCGCCAAACAATAATTCCCCATGTTCCTTGCGACGTTGTTGTTGGATAAATCCACGCCATCCACGTAAGTTCGTCCCAACCGGTAAGATTTGAGCTCAATGGTGCTTGTAGCTGAGCCGCTTGAAACAACATTGATTTATCAATCATTCCATCTTGAGACGGTGTCACCGTTCCCGCATCAACCGACCATTCAGATTCGCCAGCAGAACCACGATTTGTAACAGTCGTAGATGATTCATTTAAATAAATGGCGATGACATGATCATCATCGAGCGAAACCCTGGGCGCTGTGTCCTTTGACACAGCCTCGACGATTGTTGAATGAGCTATAATCGTTTCAGGAGCGTAGTTTCCTGCTATATCGGGTGAACTATGCGTCCATGTGATCTTTTGGTACGTACTTTGAGAAATAGCACGCATCTTGTACGTTGTAAGTGGAAGCATCGTGTTACGTGATCCTGAACATTTCTGCAATGACAAAGTGAGAAGAACCTGAGGGTTCCAAAGAAATCTGGCCCTCGTATATACACGATCCTGTGTTCAATAGAACGCCTGTTGATAATAGTGTCTTTGTTTCTGACTGTGTCGTAAGGAGACACAGCTGTTCTTCTGTCGTAAAATTGAATAAACGAAACGATCCAGTATAAGAACTTGTTGACACATGACCGATAACTTCAAACGTCTTGGAAAGTGTGGAAAGATTCGATCCGTCAACATGTATGCTGCCTACAGTAAACCATCCATCTTGTTCATATGTTGTTACACCATTGTGAAGATGTAATACGTCAAATGATCCTGAACCAGAAGACACACTCCCAGTGATTGAAGCAATATTATTTGCAAAGTTGATGGTGATATTTGGACCGGGAGTTAACACAAATGCATTTGGTAAAGAACCAGTCGTTGCAGCGACAATAAATTGAGCATTAGCGTCTCCTGTTCCGCCTCCTCCCACACCTTGAATTGAACTAGTTGGAACAAGTTGCCACTGTTTAATATCATTTAAAAAAATCCACAGATGTGGTTCAACCACATCTGGTTCACCAAGATATGGATTTCCCATTAGAAATACTTTCGAGTCGTAATAAACAGTTTATGTACTTGTTTATTCGATAAAATTTTATTGTACATAAGAAACATTCCAATGTCATAATATTCTGAAATTGATGTTTCTGCGCCGTGACCAAAAAAAATTGAATCTAACGGTCTTTGCGAGAAGGTTCCAGTACCAGAACTTTGAACAGTAAGAGCTTGAGGTACACCGTTATGCCAGATGTAGCTATTGGTATAATCGCTGGCGATACAGATAAATTGCATAGATTCCGGCCCAAACGTCAATACTGGATTTGTGGTATAAACGATGTGATCGTTGCCAGACATATTGAAATGCAGGTACAAACGCGCAGGGTCTGTGTCATCATCTGGATGTACTCGTAGACGAAAACCATCAACCTGAGAGAATATTCTAACATGGTGACGATCGGCTGCGTTTGTAGGAACAGGTCGAATCCAAATGCACCATGTTTTACCGCCAGTAAACATGCGTGTTTCAAAAAAATCTTTCATCCATTGAAACGAAGGGAGCGTTGTTGTACGCAATCCATAGAACGATTCTGGACTGCTGCTACGTGTACTAATCAGCTTAACTTTTTCGTTGTTTGAATTGTTATATGTTGATACTTGCGCTGCTTTGTTTGTGATTCCTAAAAATTTTAGGAAATCTGTAATGTTTTCGTTGTTTGCAACGAGTTGTTTTCGTGCGATGTTATGCACGAAAAGACTGGATGTGCCTTCATCAACGGTTCGAGGTACGTCTGGGAGACACATATCACTGTTGGGATCAGTAAATACGCATAATCCATCAGGATCTATACGAATCTGCCCGGTCGATTGCATCAGATGCTCCTCCATACATTGTTTGTAAAATCTCGAATTAGCTCGATACCTGCGTTTGCAGGTATAATTTTGTCATTTGAAAAAAGAAATCTATTTTCAATAGCAGACCCTGTGTTATTGTTTTTTAGGCTAAAACTAGCACTTGATACATTGAAAAGCGTTCTTCGTCTATCTGATGGCGTAGCATATGATGCATCAAGACCTGTGATTTCATATGTGCCCGTTGATTGTACGTTGATAAACAAAACAGTTGCGTCAATTGGCGTATATGATAAATCATTCGTTATCAATGTTGTCAATATACATGTGGCCTCGTTTGTATATACGGGCGATGAAACGCCACGTAATCCATTGACGTAAACATTTTTCCACCACTCATGGTTACGAGCAACGTTTGATACACGAATATCGTTTAGTTTGGCATCTAAACTAGATGAACCGTCAGGAAGACCACCTACTGCCCACCATCCACCACTCACAAAATCAATAGAACCTGTAAGCGGTTTGCTACAGATGAAGTCTCCATTTTGGTAGACGTTTATCGCGCTACCTGTAACGGTGAATCCTACGAGGTTCCACGCGTTTAGACGAAGTGATCGGTCCGTCGATAGTTGTAGCAGGTTTTCGTTATTCGCTGTTGAGCGTATTTGAACGTACAACGAAGCAAACGCGCCAGAGAGACCCATCGCAAGAGGCGGATTAGGCTCAGGAGCACCGGTTACGGCGTTCTTTTGGACAATGATTCCTTCGGCCAATGTATATGGCCAGATCCATCCAGAAACTGTGAATCCGTCTGTACCTTCGTGTGGTTGGGCCGCGCCACTTCCTGTCGCAAAGCTCGTAGATCCAGAAAACTCTACCGCATAGTCAAAGACTCCTGCTTTGTAGAAGTTGATGTTCGAACCCGTGATGTCAGCAAGCGATCCACTCGATCCATAGTTTGTGATCAACGTACCAGAACGCTCATTGATCCTCCAAACGATGATATCATCAGCGTCTTGAGGTTGTCTTCGTGACCCAGTCGACAGCGCGTTTGTGATGACAATCGAACCGCTTGGGCCTTCATCAGAGATAGAGATTCCCGCCCCACCATAAATGGCGCGAGCATTCGGCAGGCTTCCGGTGTGTTGGACTACGACGTACGATGCGTTCTTGTCACCGTCTCCTGTACCTGTTCCTCCTCCGATCGCGCCTGAGATGTACAGGTGCCACTGATCACCGAACACCTCGGCAACGATCCCGTTGGATGCCGTGAAGAACGGTACTCCTGATGAGACCTCAGTTAGTGATCCTGTAAACGTTCCAGAGACGGGCCCTGTGAACGTTGCACCTGAGATCGTTGCAACGATTCCATCGTTTATGTCAAGGTCGATCGACGAACCTGCACCGTTGTCGGTAATCGTGACACCGCTGCTTGTGAGAACATTCAGGTATCGTTCGTTCGGAAGCGACGCCGTATTTGCGCCAACAAGGATGAACGTTGCCTCACGATCGGCACCTAAATTTGGCGCTGAAATTGTGATTTGACCACTTGAAGCGCTTGTGATGCCGACATTAGCACCCGCAACGAGGTATGATGTTCCATTCGGAAGCTTTGTAATCGAACCTGACAACCCGCACCAGAAATATGCATTTGATCGAATATGCGTATTCTGATCAGACAACACTTCAAAATATGGAAAGCCGGAAGCATCACTAATATAGAAAAGCGTGCCACTAAACGAGTCTACAAATGATGCGATTGTTCCACTTGGTCCAACATACCTGACTTCTGAGAACTCCTGTGACGCTGTTACGAGAGGTATCCAACTTGACGTCTGAACGATCTGCGTTGTTCCATACCTGATCGACCCGGAGAAGACAGCATCACCACCAAAGACAGCAAACTGCGCCGACGTGTTGTTGATTCCACGCGTTCCGCCCACGTAGAAATACGCGTTTGCGCCGTAGCTTCCAGCAAAGTTTCCAATCGGATCGATTGAGATCGTACCTGTCGTACGCATGTTGTCGTTGCTACCGATCCACGTTGCGCGGTCACCACCGCCGTCCTCAATGATCGAGATGCGACCATCAGACTGCACAGTAAGTGATGGAAGGTGATACGTACCTGAGGCTCCTGGAATGTCTGGGAGTGATCCGTTTGATGCAGCAGTAACTCGACCAAACGAATCTACAGTGATGTTTGCGAGCGTGTACGATCCATCTGCGTTAGTTGTATCTAATCCAAGGACAATGTTGCTGCTTGGGCCGTTGTCTATAAGCGTAAGTTGACCAGCGTTGACATCAAGTGTCCTTTGGTTTGTAAACACATTTTCTGAGTTCACTGTAATGAATGATGCGCTGAGGAGAGTTGACCCTACTCCGCTACCACCCGTAACGAGAACTTGCCATCTGTCTACGTTCCAGAAAACAGCAAGTGAATTGTAGTTTTCATCTATCGTGATTGCATATGTTTGACCTACCTGAACCGTTCCTTCCTGTGTAGTGATGATGATCGGGTTGTCAAATGCAGTTCCGGCATAATCTTTGATAAAAATGACTTGCCCATCGCGCGCCTTTGATGGAAGCCAGACTGTCGCAGTTGTTTCCGATTGGTTATCAATTTCGACTATCGTGTCATCGTTCGTAAGGCTTCCTGTCTGTGTAGCTACCGTAAGTGTTATGCGACGTGGCTTGAGCGCAAACCTACCTAGGACATGAAGTTCAGAGGGATCGTTAAGTGTACCGATTTGCGTGTTCGATGGGATAACAACGCGGCTTATCCTGTCTTTATTAACATCTTTGATAAACAGGAATGGTGATTTGTCTCTTTCAGCCTTCGTTGTCATTAGCGCACTCTATCTATGATTTCGACTCAATGATCAGATGGTCAAGTTATTGTTTTCATCAGTAGAGAATGTTGTGATTGCCTGATTCAGCGCATTGACGTTGATATCAGGTCTGTTTGTTGCAATCCCGTCGATATAAGGCATGCTCGACGTCGCAGCATAGCTAAGGTTTGATGACCACGTATTATCAGGCGATGTGAGTCGTCCGGTGATCGGATTGATGAACCTAATGTAGACGGGTCCCGGTCGAGGTAGCTTTGTCTTTGTACCAAACCTTCGACGTAGCCTTTTGAATCTACGGCGTGTATTTTCGTTTATACCAGCACTTTGGTTGATGCCTTGCAAAGACCCATAGTATGCAGCAAAGGGTCTTTGCTCGAGCATGTCCCTAAACTGTCCGTATTTATTTCGTCTGAACACACATGATGAATTTGTTGGAATTCCACTGAGCAGACCATACTTCCACCCTCGAATCTCTGGATGCAGGCAGAATGTATATCCTGTGCCGGGCGAATGTGGCACACGTGGGAAGGGTGAATGAGTTGTTCCAGCAACGTCCGTAGCAGTGTTAGGCGGTGAACCATCATATTCAATATCAGGACGAACGTAGCCATTTATTATCTCGTTTGCGGCACCAGTGTAGCTATTATAGTCACCGAATCCGTACATAACCATTAACGCATCATCGTCTGATAGTGGGCGAATGTTTGAAAACGAAAATACATCGCTGTACTGATCAGAGAACCATCGTCCGAATACGCTCCACGAACTACGGTACCAGACACCACCAGCCCAAACGGTGATGCCTGCAACAGGTACAATCGAATCTAGCGTTTCGAGTTCTGTTGGCGAGAACTTGATCAGGTATCGTACCGCGTATGCAGCAATGATGTTATCAAGACGTTGGATACCTGCATAGTGAGGTTCAAATGGATAGCTCCAGGACCAACGCTTGTCTGTAACATCATTCCAGAACTTGTTGACGTCCCAAAGCCACATCGCGCCGGCATACTCGTACCCTTCACCGATTCCAAGTGCTGCTCCATTTTTTGCTGCGCATGCCCTTGGATCGGGGACAAGACTGTCCCAAAACGTTTCATCATCAGAGACATGTCGAACATTTCTTAGGAGTCCTGCAACCTCGTACTGCTTTGTAAGTCTAATCGATTTGTAACCGTCTTGGATGAAACCATTATCGTGTGACGCTTGTGTAACACTAAACGCAACTTCTTTGTTATTTTGAGTGAAGACGTCTGTTTCGCTCGTCCTTGCGTATTTTGGTTTCAATTCAAGAAGTGAACCTGTCACAAAAGAGTCATCGAATGTACCAGAGAATATTCGTCTATCGACGACTTCGAACTGATCAAGGACTGGGTTGTCTTTGATGATCTCATGGATGCCGTCTGAATCGAGCGGCTGACTTAGAGTATCATGAAATTCTTTGGAATTTTGAACATGACTACCAAATAATGTGATCTTAACAGATGAACCTGATGGGATTTTGATGTCGTGCCAATCTTCGTTGTAGAAGTAATTCTCATCAAGCGAAACGTCTGCTGTTGTATAGACACGAGGTCGAGTCTTGCTTATGGCAAGAACGATCTGCTGTCCTGGAAATACAAGGTATGGGCTGTTCCTATATTTCAATAATGAGATAGGATGTGTCAGAATAAAGTTGTCGTTCGTAGAAATAATGTTTTCGATCGCGGCAGGTGGTGATGTACCAAAAAAGAATTTGTTTTCAATCTTATTGACATTTTTTTTCGTTTCGTGCTCACGTCCGAAAATCGACTGTCCAGAACTTTCAAATCCAGTTTGACTTCTACCAAAGTTATTAACCCAACTATTCCTAAAGATCGATCCGCTTTGTGTGGTACCATTGCTTGTTACAGAGTTTTTGATCTTAATCTCAGGTTGTGCGATAAAATCTCTGACGAGTGCTCTGTTTTCAGAGGAAATTGTTAGATTTGCATCGCGGCGCAAGGTAGCGTAAATACCATTAGAGATCATTGCTGTCGTTAGCATTCTGACGCTACCGGTAAACATCGTACCACTCGTGTTGGGTTCGACGTATGCTGCGGCACATCCTCCGATCCCATCGAACCCTTCAATGTACATTTGTGCTGTATTGGGAGAGAATGTTGAGTCTTCAAAAATGACGTTCGATCCAGAATCGCCCGTATGTGTAAATGTTGCAGAAAGAATAAGATCTCTACGACGTTCTTCGCCAAATCGTAACTGATTGAACAAGGCAACGGTGACAGCAGGGCCGCCCATGTCAACGTATGATCCATATTGCGTTGTTAACGCTCCGATCGGTTGGAATACACGCGTTTTATCTTCAAACCACTTTGGTCCTGCTTCGATCGGTAATTCAATGATTGCCTTTTCAATGAGAAAAGGCTGAACAATTGGAAGCGTAAACGTTTCAAGCTGTGACGCATCATAGTCTGCATTTATGCATATGCTTTTTCCATACTCTGTTTGAATTGCGTCAGTGTATGATCTTCCAGAGAACATGTCATTGATATTTGAATCTGTTTGACCAGCCGCAGCCAACAAACCGCCGCTTGCAAGCGTTCCATTCGCCGAACCACTAACGATGACATTTCCGATAGGACCAAACCCACGATAGTCTTCTGGGACTGCGTGTCTGTTTGAATCGTTACGGGCAAACCTGTTGTCAAGAGCTGTAATTGAATCAACTTCGCCATTCTCATCAAATGCGTATGATACACCCTTCTGATAGAACTGTTTAAACTTTGCATCGTAGTACAGAATTGAGCTTGTTGTTTCAAGCATTCGAGTCGTATATTCGATTGGAAATTCGAGCTTTAACTGCGTTTTTGACCAGATCGGTTGATCAAATCCGTTTAGATCGTCTGGATTTGATCCTGTCGCAAAGAACGCATATTCTGCTTGATTGAAAACAATGCTATGATTGTTTGCTTCGCTAAACGGTGCAATAGGCGTAAAATTTTCGACGCTTGCGCCAAACTTGAACACATCGAATGCGCCCTGCGTTGATCCAGATGTTTCAAAGCCCCCTTCATAGATGTCGCGACGTGTTTGCGCCTCTTGCTTGTTGCCACCAAAATTACGAGGAAGTTTTGTGGGATAGTTGACAATCTGCAGCGCTCCACTCGTAATGTTTAATGATCGTCTATCATCAAATTGGCTTCTTGAAGCGCCACCGGTCCTTAAGAATTTTGGATATCTCGATAATGAGTCAAACCCACGTACAAACAAGCGTGGAAGAATTTTACGACGTTTTGTTGGAGGTTGAAAGACGAACATTGCGCCTTTTCCTCTTTGTCCAGGCCAATGTTCCCAAGGTCGAAGAGATTTAACATAAGGTGTCGGAGCACCATCACCTGCAGCATCTGTCCACGATGCATTATAGATGGATCCACCCTTGTAGTAGCGTTCTCGTTTGACGTAGATGCCTAATTCACGTGAAAAATCTCTAAATCTATTCTTTGATAGGATATTTCCAAAAATACCGATTGTAGCGTCTTCAGTCGGTGAAATTCCTTCCTGCAATCGTAGTGAATTACGTGGTGTATACCTGAATTCGATTCTTCCATTTTCGTAGAGAACAAGTTCAAAGCGAATAATTGAAGACGCAAGTGGTGATGAATAATTTGTTAGAGATGTCCACCTAATAATGAGTCGACGCCCAAGTGGACTGTTATTATCACGCATGTACTTAACACCTGCCTGCACAGGCCTGTAAATTTCACGTGGTCGCCATCTTCCATACAAAAGGTTGAATACTTCTGTTGATGACATTCCTGCGCTTGTGGGATTGTCATAAACATTCTTGCTATCATCAAACCATGGTGCAAGCATGACGTGATCGGTCGTCATGTTCATTCGAATGAATTCGTTCTGCCATTCACCACCATCAACAAAATTTGTTTGTTGCCAACCAAATAATTCAAGTTCTGATGTTTCATCAATCGTTGCCCATCCGTGTGTGTTGATGTGAATGTTTGCGTATGTTTGTTGATCAAATGGAAAATCAAATCCGATTTCCATTTGACCCCACGCGTCGTTTGTTCCGCCTTTACCGATATCCTCAAATTCACCCACCATTTTTGGAACAGGCATCATCTGCGTGTCTGCGAAGTGAGTGAGGCCCACGTCCTCCTCTACAACGTAAAACAACGTGTAGTCTTCAATGTTTGCAACAGGAGGCTGTCGAGATGCTTTCGATGACGCTGGCATTAGAATGTAAGTCCTCCAAACGATAGCGAATCTGTACCTACGCCTTGCACTGCGTCGTACGTAAACCCAGACGTCGCCGCTATCTGATTGTACTTCACGTACGTATCTGTCGATGCATAAGTGATGCTCTCTGACCCCGAGACGTATACAGCGCTGAGCGCTGCGCCGAGGTCGTCTTCATACGTATCAGACAGCGGATGGTCTCTTGGGAGACGCTCATCAACGAACGGCGACAGCGGACGTTGGTCGCTGTTAAAGAAGCCTTCCATCGGAACGTTTCCCAGCATGTCGATGAGGTCGAGGTACGGAACGCTGCCTTCTGACGGGTCGAAGTAGTCGACTGTCTTGATCTGGTTCGCTGCCTTCACTGGGTTGGTGTTTCCGCCCATGAGTTCGCCGCGAATTGTATGTGTTTCAAACGGAACATCGATGCTGAAGAACGCAGCTGCGGCACGGATGACGAGCGGTTCGATCACACCGTCAAACTCGTAGTTGTCGCTTGCATTGTAGTCCTTTGTCACGATGGGCCACGTGATGGTGTACGATGACGAGTAGAACTGATCAACATCGCCTTGTGCTTTGATGAACTCGACAGGATCAAAGAGGTCGATTTCTTCGAAGAAGTCCTGATCGTGTCTGAATGATGTTCCATACCCGTACTGCCTCCTTGGAAGTACGTGTCCTGGTTCACCTGCGTGGATTTTTACGAGCCCAGCATCATAATGCTTGATATCAGAAATTTCAACGCCTTGCCTGTAGGCATCAATGCCAGATGTATCAATCGATCCAGAATTGATGATTTGTATCGTCAAAGAATGTGGACTGACAAGGCTCGCGTAGATGAAATGAAATGATCCAGATGGACCAATTGGAGCATACTTGACGTTTGGACCCTCATAGAAGAATGGACGTTCAGGAGTAAAATCGGGTCTAAAGAACTTATTAACAATCATAATACGTTACCACCTCCTTAACGACCCGGCAACCTGTTGGACAAGTAGAACATCTCTGAATCTTTGCCTATCATCCTCACCGAGGTACATTTCCTCAAACCTGTATGTTACTTTATGACGTTCAAGCATGTGAGACTCAACAAGGAAGTTTGCTCCTCTAAAGTTTGTTTTTCGTGGAATCAGCTGATTGATGAACGTTCCGATCGCTGTATCGAACCATCTGAAAAACTCGAAGAACGTTTTGAAGTCAAGCTTTCCTTCGATCCTGTTGAAGTAGATGTCACGTAGCTGTTCGAGCTCTGGGTAGTCATCCGCGAATGCAAGCTCGGGAGAGCCGATTGCGTTTCCTAACTCTTCGAGCGTTGAGAAGATCGTGATGATATCCCTGTTCAAGGAATCGATGAGTGAGAACTCGATCGCAAAGCGAACATCGTCTGTCGGTCTTTCGTATGGAGGGACCTCGTACGCAGGTCCCCAGTTCGTCCACGCATACTTGTCGACGAGTTTTAACGTTTGTGCGCCTCTGATCCTGATCTTTTCATACGAGACGCCTTCGTCGAAGTACGGTGAGAAGTAACTGTGATCGAAGAGTTCACCCACCAAGGCATTTTCATACAGCCTGAATCCTGTTCCTGTCAGGTGCATGCCATTCTGCGAGTGATCCCAGAGAAACAGCGTTCCTGTTGGGAACTCGTTGCTCGCGGTTGCAATCGGCTGCCTATCGTCCTGTGAGTAGACGGCGTGCATGCGGAGGCGTTCGAACGATCCCGAGCTCGTTGTGTTGAAGTTGAAATTCACCTTTGCGTTGTCAACACCGACGCTCTTGTAGTTTTGCGAATGTTCTTTGAACTCTGTGTCAGACAAGGCCATTGACCAGAACCTGATGTTGGATACCAGACCGACGAAATTGGTCGCTCGTGCCTCATCAGGGGCCCATAGAGTATTGTTTAGGTACAGGTAACCAGACTCATCATAGGACGTACCGGAATTTACAGTTGCATTCTCGCCAACCTGGATGAACGCGCCCGATGCATTTGTAGAGCCTGAGTATAACGTTGAACCTGAATAGTAGTACGTTCCGCTTACGTTGATCTGATGACCAAACGCTCGCAGAGAGTGAACCTCCATGCTTCCTGTTGGATTTGATAACTCATAAAAGAACGATGATGTAGAGAATTCATGAATGATCTCACCGTAATTTTGACTACTTGCCTTGATGAAGTACGAACCCGTGTAGAGGCTTCCTACGTTAGTCGGTCGCCTGTGACCAAACGCAACAAGCCATTTGTCGCCATTAAAGATACCAGCGTCTCCCGTAGAAAGCGGAAGCGTGACCTCATGATAAGGCGAGTTAGGAGCAGAACCAGGACGTATGTGGAGGTTGATCCTTGAACCAGCGCTCGAGGAGATTGCCGTACAATTCACAACAATTCCACCTTCACTGTCGTTGCTTCCTGTTACAACGACTCGTCCGAGGCTCTGTGTTGCGTTGAAACCAGCTTCCGTCGTAAGCAGCTTTCTAGGCGGATAGCGATAAATTGCCTCGAATGTCCATGATCCGCTAGTCAGCAGGCCATCCGACGGACCATTGGAGACACCGTGTGGTGGATACTGCGTTGAGCTGACGAATGTTCCAGAGATGTAGGGTTCGCCCGGTTCAACACGTGAGCCAGTTAGGAATGGAGAGACGACGAGCGAACCTGTGTTCATCTTGAGCATTACACCTGGTTCAATCTTTGTCTCGCGGGAGATCTCGATGTTGTTTGATGTGGGTCCGCCGTACTCCCTGATCCTCACACTGTTCTCTGGATCGATGCCGATCGCTCTAAGGAACGCTTGGATCGCGTAGAGCGTGCCCTTTGTCCTGATGATCTTTGGCATGTGGATGAGGACGCGCTTCATGAGTTCGTCCTGCACGATGCGGAGCGGAATGTCGTCAGTTTCAACTTCATCAGCGATATTTTCAGCTTCTATATACTGTTCGATCGACGACTCGTTGAACAGCGGAGGCATGTCAACGCCCCAGCGTCTGACAAGCCTGTAGAGGAATGTGTTTGGTGTTGTATCGTAGTCTTCAAATGCCACATGGTGAAGGTTGACAAACTGGTCGACCATCACCTTGATCTCGTCAAAGAACCTCGCGTAGATGTACAGGAATGCGAGGATCATCTGTGTCTGACCGACCTCGCCTTGGCCTGGGATGCCTTCACCACCATAAACATCGCTCATCGATCCTGCAACAGTCTCGCTGCCTTCAAAAAACTGTCCCTGCAGCAGCCAGTGTTCAGGAACAAGACGAGTGATAAGGTTTGGATTTTCGCTATCGTAAAGGGTACCGCTTTCGAGTAGTTCTTCATTGAGAGACACGACTGATGCAAACGCTGGAAACAGGACCGGACTCAGGTCGTCCTGTTCGAACTCCATGATTGATTCGGGATCATCATCGTAGCTCTTGCGGAGCGATCCGGTGAAGTTTGCCACGAGCGAGTGTAGGCTGTTGCCAGAGCTGTCAAGTACGATTGCATTGACAGCGTTGTTCTCATCCGGTACGAGCGGAGGGGCCGGTTCGTTGAACTTGAAGTACAGCTTGAGGTCATCATCAGACGTAATAGCCTTCTGGTGATATACCTGTTGCTGCTTTGTTGAACGCAGCGCGTGGAACAGTCGAAATTCATCGATGCTACCAGAGAACATTTGCATCGGTGTGATTGTGGATCCTCCCACAGTAAATGAAGAGCCCGTTCCAATGTACAACGGTGAATCATCGATGTCAATTGCTCCGATGAGCGGCCGCCTTGTCGAGACACCGATCTGTTTTGCGTTGTTGTAGAGCAGCGCGACTGATTCTGGACGAGTCCTGTCAAGCATCGCACAGATGTGGTTGTACCTGCCACGTTCGAGCTCGCCGACGACAGATGTTGTCGTCGTACCCGACATCACAGCAAAGTGTAAGTCGACAGTGGGGGCGGACGACGAAGAAAGGTATAGCGACCAACCAGAATTTGAACCTGAGTCGAACTTCTGACAGAGGACCTGGACGTCATTTGACTGCGACGGGATGAGAACATGTGCCTCGATCGAAAACGACTTATTGAGCGGATTCATCACCGCAATGCCCTGAGCGTTCGATGCGAGCTCTGGAAACAGCGCGCCCTGCTTGTCGTTTACCTGGATGTATGATGTACCATCGAACAGCAATGATCCCTTGTACTTTGGGAACCTGTCGAACACCCAGCGTTCGAATCCGGTAAGCCCGTCAAAGAACCTTTCGACCTCCTGTTTTGTGCCATCAAAGGGAAATCCATTGATGATCTGATCAAAGGCAATGTTTACGAGCGCTTCAGCACTCATGAAAAAGCAGTGGTTCTGAAACCCTGACCAATCGACGTTTAGTTGTTGGCTCGACTTCAGTGGTTCACCACGTGGATCATACTTGAACGAAGACGTGCTTTCAATGTTCGTGTTGCTCAGGACAGCCAGGCTCGCAACGATGGGTCTGTTGCCTTCGATCGACGCCTTGATGAATGACGGTAACGTAAACGTCTTTGTTGGAGTATTTTTCTTGATGTCAGCCATGCTTTACGCTCAGAGCTGCAGGTCGTTGATCCTAAAAACAGGCGATACGTCCCTATAGACGAATTGGCTTCCGTACGCATCAATCATTACATCGATGACGTACGAACGTTGGTCTCGTAGGCTCGATGTGTCTAGCTCAAAGTACATTCCCGCGTTGTCTGAAGAACATCTTGTTGACTTATACGTCGTATCGAATGGAATGACCCTCTCTGCTGTGATGGCGTCTCGAACTTGGTAGTGAACGTCTCTAATGACAATTCCTGGGAGCTCAATTGGACGCTTGACGAACTTGATGCGTGGTGAAGTGTGATCGAAGATGTTTACCCTGACGATGAGACGTTCGTCGGTCTTGTGTGATTGCCTTAGACCTGTCGCGGTGATCGTATACTTGCTCTGTTCGAGGCGCCGCTGTGTCCTTGTCGGTGGATAGAACGTGACATTTGAACCCGTGACAAACGCGATCGTCTCATCGAGTGAAGTCCAGATCGGTGTGAAATCGACTGAACCTGTTTCGAGTAGCTTTGCTGTCACGTACTGGTCAGATGCTGGGATGTGTGCATCAGCGTAGTAGATTCCATCGATGTGACTTACACCGCGAGCAAACTGCGAGCCTGTGAAGTAGAAGTCGTGTGTTCCTCCAGAGATAGGTGTAGTAAGCCTAAGCATGAGGCTGTTTGAACCTGTGATCTCAACGGTGCCGCTAAGAAGGTTTGCTGGATCGCCCCTCCTGTAGCTGTACATGAAGATGCTTCCAGAGCTATCAAGCTCAAGGATCTGTGAATCATCAAGGATTGAATCGTCAAACCTTACCTTGAGCTGTGGATGCTTGTCCTCATTGTAGGCGTTTCGTCCACCAAAACGCTTTACAAAGTACGATCGTGTATCATTTTCAATCGCCTCGCTGTAAGAGACCCTAAACCCTGCGTCTGGAATCAGGCCAACGAGCGTCGCCGAAACTGCAGCTGTGACGTCTACACAGAGGTCTTCTTCGCCTGAGACGAACGTCTGTGTAGACCTTACGCTTGTACCACTGATCTCTGTAACGTAGTCGACAGAATCGCTTGCGTCTCCGCCAAACCCACAGCCAGATGTGATCCAAGGGACGTCTGGATACGATGCTGTCAGCCAGTTCGTTGAATCGGAGTCGGAGTATTTGACGATGTCTCGACCACCTCCTTCGTCAAACGATTGCGATAGTGGATACACATCGACATCAAAGTTTGTAGGTGTAGGTTGCCCGCCATAGACGTCGAACAGATGCATGCTTACGTTGAACGATGGGTCTGTGATGTCGATTTGCTGCGATGTTACAAGCGCGCGAAGTGGATCGAGGTCGAACCAGACAAGAAGGCGTGTTTGTTCGGACACCGCGGAACCAGACACTTCGTTCTGACCGTACAATTTGTAGAGGTCAAGCGACGCAGCCTGGCCCACATTTGCGTTGGTCCTTCTCTCACCCTCGATGATCCTATCTGTGATGTAGGTGTCGGATCGAGCTCGAAGCGTCTTGAACATTAGACAGCCCTTCCTACGATGTTGACGTTAGGGTATTTGACCTCAAAGATTCCACCCGACGGTGGGAAGACAATGTCCTTGAATGTATTCGAATCAACATCAAATGTACGATCGCTGTACGTCCTGTTGGCAACAACACCTGTCAGGTTGTTCACGTTCAATGCGTTTAGCGAAATAACACCACGTATCGCCATGATCGAGTTCCTGATCTCAGAAAGCACAAGCGGCTGATCGATATGGAAGTTTTGAACTCTGAAGAAGCTCTTCAGCCTGATGAGGATCTGCTGCAATACAACCTGCTTGTTTACCGAAGGATCAATGACAACTTCGAAATTTACCTCGATGTTGATGATCTGGGCATCTAACACATCGATGGCGTCAGAAATCATCCTATACGGATTCAAGAACCTAACGAGGTTTACTTTCAATGTATCGGAGGCAGTTGTCAGTGTACCGTTGGGAGAGCGTGAGGCGATGAATAACTGTGATGCAAGTGGATTGCTTGAATTCGACCTAACAGCTGCTCTGTATACACGTCCGAAGTTGCTTGGAAGCGTGTATACCCTTGCCAATAGGTCTTCTCTGCTGACAATACGTTCTTGCGATGCCTTGATGGTCGGAATCAGCTCCTTGAGGTCGCTGACTGTCGGTGGATCTTCACCGCCAGATGCCTTTTCGGCATTTGATGCCTCTGTACTCGATCGTACGCCTGCAGCAGTCACAGGTGTTGGATTGTTCGGGAAGTACATCCTGAGTGCCTCGATTGATCGAACCTCAGTAGGACCAGCATTGTGCGAAAGTCCACCACCATACCTGTACGCGACAGTCAATTCGACGTCTGCAGCAGCAACACCAAGCGTTTTGGTCTGCAACATCTTCTTCGGGTTGAGTGGTTTTCGAGCGAACGTCCTCCTGTAAGGATATCTGATCGCAAATTCTGATGGATCTGGAATGATGTCATCATCAAGTGTCTCTGCTGATCCGCCACCGAAGATCAGGGTTGTACGACGGTCATTCATGTTGACGTCAGAGATAAACCTATACGGTGCTGGAATTAGCTTGATCGTTTCTGGAACTTCGCCTACATCATCCCTTACATTCGGAATGTTCTGATAAATGACGTCATCCGTGAGAGCTGACACTTCGTAATAGTCGTTGCCCAGATTGTCGTATACTGCGATGATCTGGGTTACGTTTGCGTTAGATAACGTCAATCGCCTGAATGGGACAAATGATCCTACGCTGAATGATTCGGATGTTTCTCGACCTGAGATACATTCGCCATTGGCAAACATGACAAACGTGAGAACGCTGCCGTTTGCGTTAGTTCTACCGACCCTCAACGACGCAACATACGAACCATCATCGTTCTTCTTTCGAAAATCGATGTCTTCAAGCAATGTGAATGTCACTCCCGAGTCTGACGATACTGTTGTGCCAGCCTGAATGATTGGTATCGCATCCCACTGTGGCACGGTGCTGTTGCCGTCCTGCGTAGCAGGAACCTGGGTGTAGAATGTCACGTTGACTAAGGATGGTGACGCTCCTGTGATCGGAACGCCTTCAGATTTGAGGTGTCGTTCGATGTTCCTGTCCTCGAACGCCGTCTCAGGATCGAGCTCCTGGTACTGGTGATCGAGGTAGAACGAGAGGTTGTCACCTACGTACGCCGCCATGTCGACGAACAACCCGCCGAGGCCGTTTTCAGAGAAGTCCTGGATCATGTTCGGGTAATATTGGCGTGCGTATGCAACCAGTTGAGCCCTGAACGAATCAAAATCTCTGGCGATGTACCTCCTCTGGCGAGGCTCTTTGGTTATATTGCTCTTGACTGTCATTGCCGCTCATGGTAAGTATCGAAGTGTCCTACGGGACGAACATGGTTAGCTTGATCGATGCGTTGGTTATCTGTAGTGCTGGAACGTCATACGTGATCATGAGTGAAATCGCTGCGATCTTTCCGTTGTTCTTTGTCCTATCGACCTTGGATGTAAAGTCGTTTAGGTTGATGTATGGCATCCACTTGTCGACGGCCTTTTTGATCCTCTCGATCGCAGTTGAATCAAAGTCATCCAGCGAAACGAACTCCGTCAGTACGGGACGTAGGTTTGCACCGTAGTCATACAGGCCGACTCGTTCGCCGTGGTTCGTCAGCAGAAGGTTCCTGAGATTGTCGGCGATCTGATCCTTCAAGGAATACGTTACATCAAACACATTCTTGATACCTGGACGTAGAGGCGTCTTGACGCCGTACATCGTGGGAGTAGGTTCGACGGCCCTTGCGTCCTGAAGTGTTGTTTCTAAGGTTTTACCTACGCTTCGAAAGCTAAACGTTCCCACTATGCCTCTTCCTCGCTGCCATAACTGATTATCTTTTCGACATCAATCACAACCAAAACTGGTCGACGATAGGAAGTTCCAGTAGGATCATCGGACGCATCAGTGGGGCCATCCTCAGGCCCAGCGAACGGATGATTGTAGTAGCCGTCCTGCGTCTTCTTTTCGAATTTGTACGTAACCCTTTTGATCGCCGAACCGACAAGCTTACCGTCTGCACCTTTGTTTTCTGGATCGGGCGCACCTCCACCGATGCCGGGCGCATCTCCAGAGTTTCCTCCCCCATAATCAGAGAGGAACATCTCAACGTGAAGCGGATGTGGTGAATTACCTTCGCTTCCGATGAGAACTACATCGCCTTTCTTGAAGGCTGGAATCTCCTTGTCGCCGCGTGACTTGTCAAAGAGTATAGCGTCACGTTCATGAGCGATCCTCAGCAGGCTGCTGATTGCCGTACCTTCTCTATAGGGTTCAGTGAAGAACCTATCACCCTTTGCACCGGCCGCGATCAGCGCCCCTCTGACGAAGAGGCCGCATGATGATGCGCCTGATGCTGCAAATAATGCCTTTTGCTTGGGTCTTCCAGGTTCTCCTCGTTGACCATTGTCAGTGTCTGCGTTGTCGCCGTACGATGGGTCACCGTCGTTCTTGTATATAAGATTTGGGAAGAGACCCATCGTGTATTTTTCACGCGTATCATCGTTTCCGTACGATGTTCCCTCCATCGTCTCTGCAAACCTGACTACTTTGTCCCGTGGGCCATCTTCAGAATGTTTACCAGGAAACGGCGGAGGTTCGTAGCCAAATTCTTTGCCCATCGCGCCGACCGCCCCACCAGACGCAGACCCCAGCGTAACTCCGATGAGGTCGATTGCTAGACATTCACCCGTTCTGATTGCAAGGACCTTTGTAGTTGCGATCTGAAGCAATGGGTTTGGACCGTTTGTAGCGGCAAACGCATCGAGGGCGAGCTCACATATCGACGCAAGGTTTAGCGTAAGCAGGTCGATCGCCAACACAGGGAACTGACCGATCAAGCTGACGAAAATATTCGGTAGTGCGAGGATCGGGTTGATCGCAAGTGTCGGAAGGTCCGCCATGATCTCAGGGAGCGGGATCTCTGGTATCTCTGGAATCGGAATCGCCGGAGGGATCTCGAGAAGTGACATGATGTCCGGCAGCTTTGCCGCGATGTCGGGCGGCATGATTTCGAGCTTTAACATCAGCCTAGGTAGGTTCAACATCAAACCTGGAAACTTCGGCAACGAGATGCTCGGCATCGGCAGGTTCAACGTTGCGGCGATGTGAATCGGGTCAAAGATGATCGGCAGAAACGGTGTCTGCCCAGGCATGTTCAGCGTCTGCGCGACGCTTAGGTACGCGCCTAACGCCCACTTGTGCCAGTCAGCGTACGTTTCTTCATCGTGTAGATCAGGTATTGGGAATCCTAAAGGCGCTGGAGGAATCTCTGGACCACACGGTGTAAGGAACGGGACTGAGAACTCGCTGCCCAACCTCAGCTGTTCACAAACATCTTCGATGAATCTGAACTTTGCTCCTTCTGTGAGCTCAGCACCGCCGACCTCAAGGACCCCGGCGTCTTCTTGGGTCATTCCCATTTGTCAATCTCCGCTCTTGACAAGGATCCTATCTGCCCACATTCCCTGGCCTTTGACACCTGTAACCATCTGGCCACCCATTGTCGAGATTGGACCTATACCGGTGACCTTTCCCGTTTCTCTGTTGAGCGTACATGGGATGTCAGACACAAAGACGCCTTTGTCAGCTTTTTCGTCACCGAGCAGCATGGCACCCGATGCGCCCGGTCGAATGACAACATCACCGTTCGCTCGAAGCGCGATTGCAGCCCATTGTGATGTGTCTTCTGTTGCACGCATCCTACCGTTGTCGTCACGTTCGTACGATGTGACGTAAAAGACCATGTCAGAGCGTGCAATCACCCTTACTTTGTCTGATTTTAGGACGATTGCACCGTCACCCGATGATTCTGACTTGAGTTCTTCCTCGTCGGCGCCCCTGTCCTTGACGGCTGACTTGTCATCACCCGCAAGGTACGATTCGTTGAATCCTTGAAGGTTGAAGTTTGTGTCGACCATCGTCGTGTTTGCAACAAAAACACGAGACCTATCATTTACGTAGTCAATGTCGCCTTCTGTTGCCGAACGTTCTGATGCCGACTTTGCGACCTCCTCTCGTTCGAGAGAGTTGATGACGACGGATCCGAGCGTCTTTTCTGTTTGTCCTCTGCCGACGACAATGTCGATAAGTCCGATGTTTTTACCTTTGATGTCAGCTGCGCTGACGTCTGGTTCGGGTCCTTTGTTTTCGTTCTCAACGTCGCCGTCAATGTGTGTAGGTCCTATCCTATCAGTGCCAAAGATGATCGCCTGGTTGTTTGAACCCTCAAGCACAAAGTCCGCTGGGCGCTTGCTCAACCTGGGAACTGCTTCGTATGACGTGAGCTTTGATGCGTTTGAACCCGTTAGTATCTGTTCGTACGCGTCGCTCCCGCCTGAGATGTACCTTGAGTCGACGGTCGCAAATCGCTCATCATCATCAGAACGATCGCCAGTCCCGTTGAGGAAATCATACTCTGGTTTTGCTGTACCGTCAGCGAGGTTCTTGCTAGACCCACCCTTTGCAAACTCAGGATCCCCGTCACGCGGTGCGTGACAATGGTTCACATCATCAGAGTGATCGAACCCAACGATGCGCCAAAGCCACCATCCAATGTCAGTGTCCTTTTGACCAGGAGAATCGTAGAACACCCAGACGTGTTCACCTGCCTTGCACGGCATCGCGATGTGCGACGGCATGAACGGGAAGTAGAACATCGGAGGTTCCTGTGGACCACTCTCTGTCAGGACTCGTTGGCCGACGATCGTGTTTCGTGGAAGGACGTTCACAAACTTCATGTTTGAAACCTTCAACACGTTTCGCAGGTATGCGACGTACTGTTCAGTCATCGACTTCGGATCAAGCACTTCAAGGATGACGACTTTTGTGAAGTTCGGCACGGGAGGTGCATTGGCGTTCTCGTAATACTTCGATTCGTCGTTTCGAAGTGCGGGCAGGCGACCTTCTGCTACCGCTTGTTCGATGTCTTCGTAAAGCATCTCAGTTCTTCTTGCCGTTGTCTCTCTTGTTGATCATGTCGTAAATATCGTTGTGTGAAGGTCCATCATCCTTCGCTTGTGCCTTTGCAATGAGTTCAGCGAGCTTGATCATCTGGTCATTCGCTCGACCCATGCGTTCAAGGAACGTTGCCATCGTCTTGCCGTGAACGGCATGCTCGGAGCTTTTTTCCTGGCAGATCTTCACCAGAGTCACGTAGTTTGAGTACGCATTTTGTCTATCAGTCAGAGCGTTCTCGTAGATCTCAAGCCACAACAATCGCTTCTTTTCATCAAGGTCTTCAATGTCCTTTAACAGGGCATTGAAGTTGCCGAGACGCTTCTGCACCTCGGCAGGAGAAAGCATGACGTCAGTCAAAGAACATGAATCTTGCGTTGTCACCTTTTATCCTCCTATAGTGTCGCTTGATCGACTGCATCGTTGTTGTAAGTTGCTTGGGAGAAAGTCCAGAGATCTCACGTAGGTATAGCAGGATCGCACCCTTGTTGAGCAGGTCGAGCTCGTTGATGTTCTGAAAAATTGTGATGATCGCATTGATACAAATTAGCTCGTTCTCTGTTCGAGCCTTCTCCCTGATCTCACATAGAAGGTCGATGACAGACTGAGCCATTGCTTGCTTTTCGAGCAGCTCATCTTGTCCAGGAATCGTACAGTGTTCCTCGATGATCCTGGACTCATTTGCATTCAGAGCATCCGGATCGTCAAGGCTGACAGACCTGCGAACACGCGTCACGCGCTGCTTCGTCTTGATGATCAGCCAGTTCTTAGCGACCACATTGAAGTAGCTGAATGCATTCGTTCCACGAGTTGCATCGAACTTCCCGATCGTTTCAAACAGGAAGTTGACACAGTCGTTCTTGAGGTCCTCGTACGAATCGTGCATCGCACGGAACTTGTGAATGTTGATCAGGTTTTCAACAAGCTTTTCAAATGCAGGCATGATGTCCTGCACGTAGATGCCTTCCCTGTCCTTGTGATCATTGGACTGTTGGTACCTGACTATTGCATCCTGAGTTCCAGAATGGAAATAGAGCTTCTTCTCTCCGCCCTTGCGTCGACGCTGGATCTTACGTCCCTTCGTTGGTACCGTGGAAGGCGTTTGTGTTTGGTCTGTCATCCGGCTCCTCTTCTGCTGCAAAATCGTCCAACAGGCTAGCAACCTCGTCGCGCGCTTCCTTCACGACCTTTACAAGAAGTACGACGATAGGTTCATTGCTAACGACCGGGTATTTTGAGACCTTGTCAATTTCAGCGTGGACCTTTATTAAGACTTTCTTCGAACGTTCGAGAAAATCCTCCTCATCATTGCGCAGGTCCTCAAGCGAGAGCAAACGACCAGAAAGCCGCAAAGACGCGTTTGCTATAAAAAAAAGGAAGACCAACGTGATGATGTTTGTAACGATGAGGAGGGTGGTAAGCATTATGTCAGCTGCTCCTTGAATGTATCTTCGTATATGTTTGCGATCTTCTCGAAGCCGTACATGTTGAGCAGCTTGTTTTTGAGCGCCGCGGCCCATTCGTTCGGTTTTAACGAGTTATCGTAGAACTTTCGAACACGACGCTTGAAATCAGCCTCAGAGGCTTCAGCCCACCTTGTACCAGGAACGAAGATCTTGTTGTCGATTCTTGAACTATGGATTTCCTTAAGATCATAGTGGACCTGAATAAAGCGTCCGTGCTTCATAAAGTCCATGTGTCCAGACCACGGTGTTGCGATAACAGGAAGCCCGCTGACCGCTGCTTCAAGGATAGGCAAACCATAACCTTCGCCACGAGTGATTGCAACGAGGGCTTTCACTGACGGGTGTCTGTAGATCGTGGCTACCTGTTCGTCCGTTAGGCTTCCATGTATGACATGGATTCGCGGGAACTCTCCTACGCGGACCTCCTTGATCAGGTCTGTCGTCATCTGAAAGACGCGCTCGCGGTCAATTTTTGTGTTCCTTGCTGTGTTTGTTTTCAAAACAATGCCCACATCAGGGTTGTCCTTGAACTCTTCACATAACCACCTGATCGTGAAGAAGATGTTCTTCCTGTCGTTGTATGGGTTCGTACCTGTGATTTGCCCAAACACCAGAAAGTTGTGTTTCGTTGACGTTTCACCGAGTGGACATTCAGGAAGCGCTTCATCCGGCAACGCGATCGAATCATGAAACGATTCTGGGATCACATACATCGGAACTTTGACCTCGCCTGCATTCGTCAGAGACTTTGCCGAGTGTTCTGATGGGACGACGATTGCATCCATTGCATTGCAGTGATTCACCCATTCTGGGCTTGCTCTGTCGGTTTCAACGGCCGCAGTGACACCAACGTTGAACTTTGCAATCTTGGGATCCCACTCGTTCGGCAGCTGGACCTGAAAACTAACGTCTGCCTGCCCTTCCATCGGCTTAGAGAAGTTCATAAGTTTACCGATCAGCCCATTTTGGGCGTCCGGCGTGAGGTGCCATGGCGTGATCCCCCAAGGAAGTGCTCCGACGTAGAGGTCAATGTTGTTCCTTTCGACAAGCCATCGCGCGATCTGGCGCGAGTGCACCCCATAACCCGACTGCGTAAAAACCGGGCCTCTGATGAAAACCTTCTTCATTAGAACTCCTTCGTCGTCCAGGGCGTGTAGCTCCAGTTTGCGATTGTGTGCTGCAGCGTCTCGTCCCAGCTTGTGACCATCTGTTCGATCCTGTAGTCCCGGATGCAGTGTTCCCTGCACTTTTCGCCGAGCGCACGACGTTCGTCTGCACCGAATTCGTACATCTTCATGATCGCATCAGTGAACGTCTTGTTGCTGACAAAGTCCTCGTAGATGTACGGAATCATCTGGTTTCCAACACAACATCTGACCTCTGGATCGAGCGCGATTCCGTAGTTAAACCCATCGATGTGGTCCTCAACCTGTCTGCCAAGTCCACCAGTCTTGATCGCGATCGCTGGCGTACCTGCGAGCTTTCCTTCAAGGATCGGTAAACCGAAGCCTTCGTTGCACGATCTGTTCAGCTGTACGTCAGCGATGTTGTAGATGACATTCATCATGTCAAAGCCGATCCTGTCCTTCGAATAGGTGACGTTGTCCTTCACGCCCATCTTGTCTGTCACCTGGAACAGGTCGGAACCTTCCTTGTCTTTGGGATCGGTGTGAAGCAGCAACGTTGCCTTTCGATGACCATGATTCCTTTCAAGTTCATCGAGGAAGTCCTTCCACGATACGATGATGTCATTGACCATCTTACGACGAGCGTTCCTGCCGACGTACAGGGCGATGAAGTGATCCTCTCGTTCCTTGCCAAGCAGGTTGCGCTTGTGCATCTTGATGTCCTCTTCCGAGAGCGGCTTGTAGAGCTCTGACGGAACGGCATGAGGAACGTAGTGGGTGCGTTCTGGGAACCATGAACGCACCATCTCGTACGTTGGATAGTTGATGCAGTTGATCAGGTCGGTGCTTTCGTACAGCACACGGTTGAATTCTGGGCGTGGGTCATTGTCCCACAGGTGATTGTAGACGATGGGACAGATCTGGTGGATCTCGTCTTCCATCTCCCAGACCCACATGAAGAACCTCGGATCCGTGAACAGGAACAGCGCATCAGGCTTTTCTGAAACGAGTACCTGGCGCAGCATGTTCGGATTTCCGAACCCGTCGGTCGGCTTGATGATGAAGTCATCGTTCACGACAACGGTTCTGTAGTCATCGTGTTTGATTGCCGCTCCGAAGCATCGAAACGAATAACGGCCTGTCTTCAACAGACCGTCGATCAACCACCTCGCCTGCGTACCCACGCCGCTCGTAGAGAGAGGGTGGTCAGCCAACATCACGATCTTGGACTTTGGCATACTATCTGCGTTCTCCTGGGCTCTCAGGACAGATAGTAACCACTCAGCGTGAATGTTTTTATCTTGAGGAAGGAATTCTGCCGTTTATATCTGTCTGTAGATGGAATCGCAGTGCTCGGTCCCAAAATAATCGCACCACTTGCAACCCGTCCTGTCCTTGATTGCAATACCGCGGTGGAGCGTGACAAGCATATCTTTGACGAGTTTGCCAGCTCGTTCCGACGTAATGTCACCGACTGAGACCGGGAAGAAATCACACAGCGTTCCAGGCTTTCCTTCCCTTTTTAGGATGACAAACGCACACCTGACGTCCTTGAAGTTTGCACCTGTCTTCTGACACCAGAAGCGTTTGTAGAGGATGAGCTGGTTCTTGGTCATCACGTCCTGCTTCTTTTCCTTGAACCAACCACGCGTCGAAGTCTTCCAATCGATGAGCCACGTAAGCCGCTTCTTGCCGCGCTTGTCAAGGCACGTGATCACACCATCGATGAAGCCTTTAAACGCGTGTTCGAAGCCCTCGACCTGCTCGTAGAGCTGGTGTTCAGCCTCAACGAACTCCCAGTTCGGAAAGTTGTCATCCATGAACGCAGGTATCTCTGCGAGGATTGCTCGAGCCTGCTTCTTCCACGTTTCCCGCCCCTGTACAATGACTCTACCACGAGGCGTCTTGATGTCAACCTTTGAGAACGATTGTTTCCATTTCTCGAGGTCATCACCCGAGAGGACGTCCGATGGTGGGTTTGCTCGCATCTTGTCCCACATTTTGTCGATCATGTCAGTCGCAATCTCGACCTTCATCTTGCGCGTTTCGAGGAAGTCCTGCAGCGCAGCGTGAATGGCTGTTCCAAACAGTGCATGGACGTTTTGAACATACTTGTCGAGCTTGTCGATCTGGGCAAGCTTGTGTGCCCAGGTACATCCAAACCACATCGAGAGTTCAGAAAACGAGACGTGAGGTTTTCCAGTCGGAAGATTCACAAGGTTCAGCTTTACCTTCTTTTTTGTCATCGTTCGTCCCCTTTCAGCGCCTCCAGAGGGATTCGAACCCTCGACATTTCCGCGTTTTAAAGACGCGTGCTCTACCACTGAGCTACAGAGGCGAAATGTTTCTGATAAAAGCGTTTTGAATTGATACTTCTGTGTGTTTGCCCCTTACCGATGTTTTTGCCCTTGTATGTGTCAGTTTGAGCATGACAATTTGGACAAATAAGACGTAGATTTTCTTTCTTATTGTTTGTGATGTTACCATCAATGTGATCAATTTCAATGAGAATTAAACGTGACATCCATGTTGTATTTTTGCATATTTCGCACAAATGACCACGTTCTTTTATGAGACGTCTTTTTCTCGCAGCATCGGAACGCAACTCATCAAATGATTTTTGATGAGTTGCAATGTTATGAGAAATCAACGCACCCTTTGATTCAAACCTTAAGCCACAAATTCTACATTGATGATTTGAACGTCTATATTCTTTGCGTTTTGGAATTTCTCCCTTTCGAACATGACCCGAAATGTGACCAGTAAGTTGTTCTTTTGAAGAACACTCTTGACCACAATGATGACATTTTAAGATCATCTACTCATTTTAACGCAAGTGAGAGCGATTTACAAATGGATTTCGCTGATGGTTCAAGCGCGATGGCCGTAAGTTGGTCGCCGATGTCTGGTTCATGGAACTGGGCGACTTTGTAGTCTCCCATCCTTGCCATCTCGACAAGTTCTTTTAAGAAATATTCGTTAGGAACCTCGAGCAACGCAATGTAGTTGCTACGCTCAAACCATTCACGATCGAGCTCAGGAAACTCTGCAGTGAATTGTCTAAGCGCATGAGCTGCCTGTACTGCCCGGTATCCCGGGGCGACCTCGCCCCGGGTCACTAGGTACAGCTTGTCGCCTTCCTTTATCCGCGCCATGGCCTACTCATTCATCCATTCAAGAATTCTTGAGTCGGTCACAAGGACCCTCGATGCGACCTCGCGAGCCAGTACCTTGACCTCCCATTCATTGAGGGATGTCTTCTTTTCCATCAGCCTGTACGGTGTACCGCTGAGGAACCCTCTCGCGATGTGGATCGTCCTGCCGTCGCGCTTCTCATTCGTCTTGATCAGAGCGATCGCCTGAGCATCCTCGTGATCCTTGCGACTACGACAAACAAGCTTTGCGTGACGAAGCTCACGCACCTTTGCAACATGGCCCTTTAGTTCAGCCTTGAGCGTCAATTCTATATGCGACATGATAGTCCTCCAAAGTCAAACACAAACGAAACAAAACAGACGAGACTGGATTCGCTGTGTTTGGGAGGACTTCGAGCCCGAATTTACGAGTAACCAAGCATGTAACAAATCATATTGTAATCATACATTTACTTGTGTACACATCTAAAATACAGTTATGTTCTCTCGCTACTTTCATTTTGCAGCAGCGGCTTTGAATTTACCCATTTTCGCCCCCAAACAATTCGACGAATAGCCGATTTGCCTCGACTTCCTGGGCATCTTGTGCGGCATTCCATGCGACACTCCATGCGGAATTCGTGGCAGCGTATGCGGTGGTTGCGGCGGTTGCGGCGGTGGGAGCGGCGTGCCATGTGGGGTCTGCTGCGGCTGCTGCTGCAGCAAGGACTGCGGCTTCGGCGGCAACGGGCATAGTGGAGGTGACGCTGACGCGTCGTGCAGCAGACCATGCTGCATTCAACTTCTTATCGGTTGCTCTCCTCCATGCATACTGCTCGGCCACGTTGATTGTATTTTCTAATACTTTATGGTCCGTCTTAAACGCCAAGTGCAGAACAGACCTTGCACACCAAACAGCCCACAACCGCAGGAATCGATCGGTCTCCTCGCGCGTTGCAATCCAATCAGTATGCAGGATAGTCCCGCAAAGTTTTTTTATGCCAACGTTCACATTACCACTGATGCGGCTTGACGTGAGCAGCGGGTTGGAGGTATACTTCGCCCCAGTATCCAATGCATCGCGCAGCGTCAGCGAGCCGTGAAAGCCGCGCCCACAGAGCACCGCCGGTCCATCCACCCGTAGCGTTTTGCCAGCGACGATACGCCGACCATCGTCATGTGCCAGACGTAAGTCGCCTGAAACGAATCGCCATACGTTGTATTGAGGTATTGTCATTCTCATTCCTTTTCCAGAATAGACGAACACATTGATCATTAAAATTTCTTGCAATGTTCTGACGTTTGCAGAACCAACGTTAATCGTTTGGATTTGAGACAAGGTAAACAGCGGTATTCCTACACCATCCGATCCTCTGAGACTTAGACGTGAGGACCTTATAGTAGGTCTTGTGATCCCTATGATCGGCTACTATGTCTATGATCGTCACCAGCTCGCCGTCCATGACTTTGCCAATGCAGCGCTCGCCTAACTTCATGACTTTTGACCTCTCGCGCATTGCTAACCTACTTGGGGTGCCCAAAAATGTCTTCTGCGTTGCGGAATCAGCAACATCCAATTCCTCTTCAATGTCTGCCAAGAATCCCGGCGCTGGGAACAATCCAATGCAGTCCTTCTTACGCCCTTTGAATTCCTTTGTTGCGATACGACACAAGGAGCCTCTAGTGATCATGTGATCATTGTAAGGCTCCTTGGACACACTTGCATTGTGTCGCTACGAACGCATCTTAACTTCAATCGTCGACAGGTCGACTTCCTTTTGATCTGCCTGCTTTGCACGCTCTGCTCGTAGGTTGCGGAACCTGATCCCGCAGTAGATCATACCTCGGACAAGGACCGCTGCTGACTTTCTGAGCCCATGCAGCGCCTTTGGGACGACGACCGGAGACCCATGTCCCTGGTTGGATTCACCAGGATTGTCTGCCCAATCTGCTGCCGTTCTGTCCATGTAGACTCGAGCGAGGTTCAAGAACCTCGGCACGGTGCGTGCCTCGTCTGCTATGCGCCGTGGAAGGTCGTTTTGGTACTCGAGTTCCGACCAGATCGCTTCGGTGGCCTGATCAAACTCTTCACGTGTGATTATTCGACTCATTGCTTGTTCTTTGCTGGATACAAGCACTTCGAACATGGACCACACCTATGGCGTTCGCTCTGCCCAAAGAAGTCTGGTGGACAGACCATACGGCGATGTTCCTGAGAAAGGCCTTGCCACCACGAGTGATCCGTCATCTTTTCGAGCTTCTTGCCCGTCAGCTTGTCTTCACCGTCTCGAGCTCGCAGGTCGTAGTCTGGGAAGATGACTGACCCACTCGGCAGGTCGTCTGGAACTGTTCCATCGCACGTGAGGTAGCAGATGCGAAGACCGGGCCAGCAGTCGTACAGTTCCTTTGCCTTTCTGTAGTTCCTTGAATCGGCAGAGAGGTTGACTGCTAGATTCTTTGCGTCGAGGTCCTGCACAACGTCGAACGTTCGCGTGTAGATCCAGTGCCGCACGTTAGAAGAGAACTTTGCAACCTTTGCGATCCAACGAGCGTGCCTGTCGTTCATTACGTCGCCGCTCACATGCCAGCGGAAACCGTCTGAGCAGTGTTCACCGATCCATGCTGCAAACGCTGCAGCTGTATCGTACATCGATGATTCTGACATGAGGATCCGGTGCATGACACGTTCGTTCTTGCAGTACTCGGCATACACCTCAGGCGCGTGCTTCTGCAGACCATACACGTAGCACGACTTCATGCAGTCCTCTGTTGCACCGGGACACGTTGAGATGTGTGGCAGGCTCAGCGCGTTCGGAACAGGCACCTCGTAAGAGCCATTGCCAACAGTAATCTTGCTGTTCCCATCAACATAGAGCGAAAGCCCGTCACCGACATTGATCAGTTCCTTTACGTACGTCGTCGCCATTTCAAAACAACCTTCTTGAGAAGAATCCTCAACTTTTCAAAAATGCCCGCCTTGACGTCTGGAACTGTTCCACTTGAGAGCTTATCGCCTGAAGCTTCACCGGTAAGGCGGGCAAAGACCTTTTCGAAGTTTTTGGAGTGACATTCCTCTGAGCAGAACCAAAGAGAACGTCCACGTCCACCTACCCAACAATTCTCATGTGGTCCAGTGATGAGCCTGCTGATGGAAAAATGTTTACCACAACCATTACACGGAAGATCATCAGTCATCTGAAACTGCGCGCCCAACCAGAAGTTCCCAGTCACGGTGTTCGGGAGGTCGAACCTCAAGGTTCTTCTTCATTGCGCCTTCAATAACGACAGGTTCTACACCGACCTGCCGCGCTACGTATGCAAGCGCGTTCATGTCCTTCGGGAAGCAGTGTCCCCCAAAGCCTCGAACATGCTTGCCGTCAACGACAACGGGACCAGGTACCGCCCAGTGCGAACCTCCGATGCGTTGATCGTACTTAACGTATTCAACGACCTTGTCGTAGTCAACGTTCAGGCCAAGCTTGTCAAGCGCGGTACAGATGTCGTACATCTCGTTTGCGAACGAGACCTTCGTGGCGAGAAAGCAGTTGATCGTGTACTTCACGAGCTCGGCCGTCGTCGAAGACGTCTTGATGATCGGAACCTTTGGGTACGCTGCTTGATACGTAAGCTTGACGTCATTGATCCAAGGACGCGGTCCACCGAGGATGATGCGTGTCTGGTTCAGAAAATCATCAATTGCATTCGCTTCAGTGAGAAATTCAGGATTGAAGATCACATGCAATCCGTATTTGTTGAACATCTCGTTCCAACGTTCCGTAGAACCAGGAGGACACGTTGATTTGACAACGGCAATGCGTTCACCGTCTACGCTTGCAAGCTCTTCAAGCACGGACTCAACGATGCGCGTATCTGCTGAACCATCCTTGCGCATCGGAGTAGGAACACCGACAAAGTAGATGCGAGTAAAGTCGATCTTTTCGTCGTTTTCGATCTTCTTGACAAACTCAGGTAGAGGCTTCACCTCATCGAAGCGCGGAACACCTTTTTTGTATGTCAAGGCGCCATTGATGATCTTGCCTCGGCGGCGTGGGTCAGCAACTTTTCCCGCCTTATCATAAGCATACACGTCAAATGCATGGCACATACCGACAGAAAGAGACCCACCCACAAAACCCTGTCCAATACAGGCAATTGCTCGTTTGTTATTCATATCCTTGCATCCTTATGATTGAGTTCATGTAAAAACTCTCTGTAACCTTGGGTGGTTAACTCATCTTGAGTTAACCAATTTAATTCGTAGTTGTTTTGAATACAAAATGTTTGAAGTGCTGATTTTTTCACACCAGCCTTAACATCATATCCTTTGACTTCTTCAATGATTTTTTGCTTTTTTGATAACCTTACAATCAAAAAGTCAGGAACATAATGTTTTGTCGATCCTTCAAACTCATACGCAATGCTAATTCCGTGTCGTTTTGTCCATGAAATAACATCATTATCATGATCAAGCTGATGCATACGAAACAGTTCAAGCGCGGAATCAGCATAAAACACTTCATTCATCTTTGTAGATTTGTACGTGCTCTTTCTACTATGAACAAAGTTATTCTTTATCCTTCCAGACGCGATCCCTTCTGATCTTTTCTTCGACATTACCTGTCGCGTTTCATCGGAATGTTGCTTTCCAAAGAAGGGATTATTCTCAGCGCTTTGGTTCCTATCAATTGTGCTTTTACCGATTATTTTTCGAGTCTCTTTGGTATGCTTCTTACCAAAGAAAGGATTACCTGGTCCTTTATGAAGACAAGATCTGCAGACACGCTTGTATTTTTCAGCGTTGTGCATTGTTGCAGATGTTTTGTAACAAATCCTCTTATTACACTTTGGGCACAATCTTTCAAACACAAAATCAATTGTACGGAACGTACGTACTGTCTACAAACGTACAAAAAATGCAAGTTCGCCACCGACCTGCTCAGCCGGTGTCTTGAGCGGTCGTGTACCATACCTGTAGTTCACGCCTTCTACGCTGATAGCTACACCTGTTTCTTTTGATAGTTCAGCTGAAACGTCTTCATCGGATGCATTCGACCTGGGCTGCATGAAGTCGAACACAGACGGGTCCTTTTCTGTAGGCTTCGCTTGGACGGGTAGGACTACGTAGACGCCTATCTTTGCGACCTGTAACATGCGTTTCAGCATCTCAGGAGCGTTGTTTGAGTGTTCCAACGAATGGCACGTATACACGATGTCATAGCTGTTTTCACCAAACCTATCAACGATGTCGTGCATGTCCATCTTGACGATGTACTCCTCAGGGGCATCAAGGAGGTCGAGTCCAAGCGCTTCGTACCCAGCGTCGCGGAAGTCCTTGACCTCGCTGAAGTGCCTCGCTCCGACACAGAGGATCGACTGTGCATCTGGTGCGATCTTCTTGAGCACCTTGATGTCGTGGACGCGGACATCGTGCCGGTTGACAGTCCTGTGTCGCGTCTTCTCGTGGCGATCTACCTGGATTCGCGTGTACTCGTCGTGCGATCCGTAACTGTACCTCTTCATCCCGTCCTCCCATTCAGCCGTTTAGGCATTGCTCGAACATCTTCCTGTATTGCGGCCACATGAGTTCGCGGCGCATGGTCCTGACGTTGTTGTACGCGACACCGATGTTTGGATCAGCATAAACGACGTTCTCATGGATGCTTTCAGGCGCAAGCACCTGTTCAGCGATCCCGACGGGCGTGCTGACGATAGGTACACGCATCGCTGCAGCCTCGAGTATCGACTGCGGACCACCCTCGTGACGAGCAGTGACGAGATAGATGCTGCATGCCCTGTACATCGTTCTGATTGTCTCGAGTGGCGGGCGTTCGATGTACGTGTAGCCGATACCGACGCTATCGAGCCTGTTCATGATGTACTGACGACGCCATCCGCCGAGTAGCACACGCACCTTTTCAGGCGTTAATGATTCTTTAACGATGTGTTCTACAGCGTCACAGAACAGGTCTGGTCCTTTTTCGAGCTTCGGAGACTTCAGGTCGTGTCCCTCTGTGTCGCGCTGGAACGAACCAACGATGTACTCGTCCAGATTGAGGTTGAGTACTTCCCTTGCCACAAGCATGGCTTCCGTCTCCGTACCGACGACATCCGGTGGCGTCCAGAACTCGTCGTTGTACCAGTACCTCGTGACGACGATAGGCTTTGATGTCAGCCGCCTGATGAATTCTGCTGTCCTTTCATTGAAGCAGTGGTAGAGGTTCGTGACGGTGTCCCTCACGTAGAAGTCGCGCTTCTGCGCATGTCCAAACTTCTCAGGAACGATGTGATGGACAGTCGTGACGACCCTTTTTGACTGAAGATCGAACGGACTTACCTTGTCCCACGCCCAGTCTGCAAGCAACCAGATCACATCAGCTTCAGATGGACGATTGACGGCAATGTCTTGGTTTCCTTCGAACCATTCGTCGACCATGCGATCAACGATCCAGTCCTCACCAGGAGGAAGCGCGTAGACCCTCATCGTGTGTTCTCCATGATCTTTGACAGTAAAAATTTTTCTAATTCACTGTCTGATAATGATTTTACTTCAGAATAGTAGATCCTAATAAGCTTCATGTTCAACGATTTGAACAATTCATCTTGTACCTGATCTTTAGCTCGACGTTTTTGAGTATGTAAGTATTTTTTTGACGCTTTTGAAAGACCATGCCAAAATTCACCATCGTGTTCGATCCAAACATCAATTGATTTGATGTAAAAATCAACGGGATGTTTGTTGAACCATTTTGGATGTTGAACATCATCATTTCCAAAAATTATCTGAAGTGCCTGCAGGATGCGTGCTTCAATCTTTGTTGTCTTAAACAGGTTGATACCTTTACGTTCCTTCGTTGCAAGCGCCTTTGCATTGACAACAGGATTTTGCATCGCATTTTTTGTTCCATATTTCTGTATGCACGTCGCCTCAATCTTTTCTTTTGCACCTGGCATTTGTGCAGGAGACTTCACACCGTGTTTTTCAAATGTTTCAAACGCTTTTTTGTGTGCCTTGTCTGCGAATTCTTTTACTTGAAGAGGATGTTCGACTCCATAACGTTCTTTGAACGTTGAACGCATTGTGTTGATTGAAGATGTTCTGATCGTTTGATCACACATCGGATTTTCACCACCGTAACGTTCAACGCATGTTTTACGACGTTTTTGTTCAATCATTGGTGATTGAATTGGACGCTCTGCGCCATAACGTTCAACATTTGTACGTTCCTGTGCATTGCACAACACTCCACCTTTTTTACGAGCGTTTAATACACACCGTGTATTGCAAAAATGTAACCTAGACCTAGAACCTTTGAGACGATGTGTTCTCGTAAATTCCTGTTTGCATTGATCACATTTATAAACATAGACGTTACGTTTGCATTTGCGTTGCGCTGAATTTACATATGTTTCCTTATCGATTCTTAAGAGCATACGATAGAATGTCCTCATACGCCTCAACTACGTATTTGATGTCAACAATAGAACCCATTGCGTATCGTTGCGCGGAATCAAAATCCTTCCAGACGATGTCTTGCTCGACGATAATGTCCGGTGGATTATCGTAGTCACGAAGAGTATAGTCATATGCAACTTGTTCCTGTAGCAAAATTCCATTCACTCCTACGAGTTCACGAGTGCCTCCGTCTGATGTGTGGATAACAGGACATCCACACCCAAGTGATTCAACGACTGTATTCGGTGAATGATCCAACCACGCAAGATGAATCATATAGTCTGCCTGTGAATAGACCTGTAGGCATGCCTCGTGAGAGATGCTGCCGGCGTAGAAGATCGATGGTTTGATGTATCTATCGACGGATCTTAACGCCGCAGCGTCAGCGTTGTTTCCCAGGATCAGCAACCCGGCGTTTGGAAATTTCGTACGCTTCAGGTGTTGAAAAAATTCAACGTTTGCCTTGAGGCGCTTCTGAGGGTGCCAGTTCGATGAACAGACAAAAAGCTTATCAAAATCATTGCGTAGGTTCTGAAGTGATACCTGTTGTTGCTGTGTGAGGGCTGTTCTGATCTCGAGCGGATCGATCCCGTTGTGAATCACTGCGTCGTATTTGTGCTCGCCCCACCAACCTGTGACCTGCTTCCTGTTGAACTCCGACTGAAACACGACCGCCGTTGCAGCATCATAGGTCCTCTTGATGCCCACGTTCTTCACAGAAAACTCGTCTGGTTTGAACCAGATACCATCAAGACGTTGCACGAATGGTTTGCTCGTGTCCAACCGTGGGCTCTGTTCGATGAACACGATTGCAACATCGTAGTCATCTGGATCTGCGAGAATGTGTCCACGGTTTGCAAGCGCCTTAGCGAGGCGCTTTGCGAACGAGTTTGGTCCCGATCGCGATGACATGTCTACGTTGTCAAAGTAGATTTTCAATTCCATGATCCTGACGTTAGTTGTTGTAATTCATCATTTACGTAGACCTACATACGTCCACTATCAATCTCTTGACGACCGTAAGTGTTTCGTGCTAGTTCCCTCGCTGCATTGCGTTCCTTGATAAAACGAGCGCTAACATACATCAGGCATGGAAACCTTGCCTTGTCTATTGATGACGTGTTGCGCATTGTTCTATAACGTTAGCACTAAAATAAGAACATCGATGAATTCCTTGAGAATCATGTTCAAGCTGTTTCTGGCGGTACCAGTCGGCCTTGTCAAATTTCCCAATGGACCTTAAAAAGAGTTCGTGTTTTTCGAGCACTGAGATTGTTGACATTAAATGATCTCTTGAGCGTTCAAATGGGTAGAGATTCCTTATGAACGTTTCTTGATTACTGCAACAATTTCCGCGAGTACTGGCGTTCCATGCAGGAGGACACCACACAGGGCGAGCTCTGACGTGGGCATGTCATCATGTTTCACACGTTCAGTAAAGATGTTCGGATTGAGCTCATCTCTTCCATTGATGGAAACCATATCATAGTATGCCTGCGCGACAAAGTTGATGCCCTTGTCTGTGATGCCGTTCTTCAGTGTTGGAATCATCAGGACTATCTCTTGAAGCGCAAGAAAGATGTCCTGATAGATCAGTGTACAGCTTTCCTTGTCGGATGGGTCATGACCCCGATGCTTTTGTAACTTTGCCTCAATCGCCCTCTTGACGGCGTCTTCAATCTGCTTATGTGTGATCTGCGTTCCCACTTGTCACCGCCTTTATGAATTCACAGTATCGTTCGATGCACGTTTGCCAATCGATGAGCGTGTCCTTGCTTGGAACGGTCCATGAACCAGCAGTGAGCTTTTCAACTAGTTCTTCAAACGAATCATACAACAAACACTCATCATTGCCAACAAATTCCGGCCCAGCGCCTCCGTCTCGACGGACGAATGTAGGCATGTCGCATGCAATCGCCTCTAGAACGTGGTTCGGTCCTGGTTCTGCACGTGACGCAGAGACGTACACATCATACCTACCGAGCTCGTTACCAAGGGCTTTTCCATAAAGCGGCTTGATGACCTTTGTATTCTTGAACGTACCTCGATCTCGTCCGATGTAGGTGAATGTGAAGCCTGGATTCTGTCCGATCCACTCATCAAGTTGATTGTAGATGTCAAAACCCTTCAATTCATGGTTCGACCAATGATGGGTTACGATGTTGTTTTTATCATTGTCGATCGCGTCTTGGCATCGAAAGACATCGCGGTCCACGCCATTCCTGACGACGGTCGTTTGCTTGCACGCCCACCCGTCGTTCCTTGTGAAGTAGTCTTTGATGTACTCGCTTACAAAGATCGTTCCGTCGATGTACCTGCTTGCAGTACGCCAGTTTGCATCAACGTGGTTTGTTCCCTTTCTTGCATCGTTCTCGTTGACACGAAGAAACAGCGGAACATTGATTCCGAACTGTGACTGGAACATCTTGTACTGCACGAGCTGCTGCAGCCCAGCACCAAGCGTCTGCTGATCAGTCTCCAGCCCGATCAAGAGCGCGGCGTCAGGTGCAGTGTTGTGATCCTGTGGACTGATGATCTCAACGTCAAACTTTTCGGCGTATTTGAAAAGGGCCTTGACAAACATGTTTCCGCCGCCCCACGGCCCTCGAACAGGCGCTCTATTCACGTAGAGTTTCATTGTCATGCGTCTTTGTTGTCCATTGATGTCACAAGCTTGGTGTAATATTCCTGCCACTTGCTAATCGTCGTTCCTTGCCATGTCACGCATCGTGTTTAGAGATTCCTCGCCATCGATCCAGACGAGTGCCTGGACGAATCCTAACCATCTCATTGCCTTTTCGATGTGATCCTCTGCAACGAATTCAACGATCCTGTCACACATCCACGCCGCATGCGGGTAGACCTCGTCGGGATCTGGATGTCCGACCTCGTCGTACGATTCAACAGGCATCTGCTGAGGGTTTGGAAGGAGTGTCTTATAGTGAGCAGCTAGCTCGAGAACCTTTTCTTTTGTCATATTACGTATCCTCTGCGACGAAGGAATTGAGCCTCGTCGCGTTGGAACCTTGCATCATCTGTTTGGTACGTTTCCGGTACATCTTCGATGGTATAGTGGTACATCACACGTGGTAGAAATACGCGCTTGCCGGCATTTCTTAACACTGGCAAGTAGATCGCTTGGTCACCCGCACGCTGAATGTATTCTCCATCCTCACCGCGAAAGTTTTCGTCACATACATCGTTGAGCAAACGCTTTTTGAACGTCTTTAGGTGGCTTGTGACCCAAGGATGTACGTATGGATCTGCATCGTCAGGAAGCGGTCCACTGATATTCTTGTCACTGTAACCCCACCTGTGTGCTGTCCACAACGCATTGCACTTAGTATCATTGTACGCTTCATTGATGATGTGCAATGCGTCGAGGTCGACCAACCAATCGTCTGCGTCGATGCGACAGACGATGTCCTCATCGCAGCACGCTTCGTTTATTCCGTAAATGACATTTGCAACTTCCCACTTCTTTTCGCTGTTCCACTTCACTTTTAAGTGTCGACAACCTTGATCACGTAGCGATCTGAACCTCGTGATGACTCGAGCCTCCTCCTCGCGTTCGTTAGGACTCGAAAGATCATCTATGAGATAGAGCATCCACTTTGAATAAGACTGCCCGTACAGCGAATGTAGTAGCCTAGGAAGCGTCGCACTAGCATTGTACATCGGCGCGATGAAGACGAATCTATTCTCACGTCGTGTGATGTCTGTGAAGTTTACCATGGCATCTCGAGGTCAGATGATTGTACGACGAACTGTCCATAGTTGACTGTCTTATCAATCCTGTCGTCAGGATATAGCTGTCTGTCCATGACAACGAGTTCGGCATCGAGTCCGGACTGTGCGACAGCCCTACGAACATCTTCACTGTTGTGATCATCGATGATTATGAACTTAGCCCAGCGATTCTTTACAAGTTCAATGTCAGCGCTGATGCCATTGAATGATGAATCTCCATCAACAATCACGATATCAAACTTTTCAGGTTCCTTGAGTTCATGTGTAAGCACAGCATCGCTGGTACCGCGAAAGAACTTGATGAGCTTGAACCAGTCACCTGGAAACGTTTTCGTCATCATGTCGCAGTATTCTTTTGTGATCTGTGGATCGATCGTACAGATCGATCCATCGTAACCTGCGTCCGACATTGCTCGAGCTGCGCACAGAGTCGAATATCCACGACCGGTTCCGATTTCAAGCACACTCTTGCACTCAAACTGCCTGATCATGTAGTAAAGAAGGATACCGCGCTCGTAGTTTGCGCGAAAGAACGCTCCGCGGGCTGCGTAGTCTGGATTATCGCGGTCTCGTTGTTGTTTCGCGGTCAGTTCACCGATGAAGTCAAAATCACCGAGGTTTACGCCGGCAAGCGTAACGTCGAACTCTACTAGCTTATCCTTGATGTTTGTCGTCTTCATTCGTCTATCTCCGAAACAGGTCCCTCGACCATGACCTTGCTCTGTGGGTACTTTAGCGGGTCTCCAGAACTGTCGAGAGGAAGTTCCCAACCCGCTGGAAACGCGACCATTCCGAACGACACAGGGTGCGAAAGCTGCATCAACAGATCCCATGTGTCGTTTACGAGTGGATTGTAAACAAGGCGTTCGCCATTTACAGCACCCTGGTAGTACCCGTAGCGCTTGCCGCCTCTCATGAATGCGTATCCACCTCGAGGATCGTTCCAGATCGGGAGGAAGATAGGAACATGGTGTGTTGCTGAGATTGGTGTATGTTCGTTGTGATAGTCGATCTGTTTTTTGACAGCCTGGTCGTACCAATCCTCAGAACGTCCCCAGTACTCCTGCGTCTGGGGCCAGTTTGTCGGGTATGGTCCGAGTTCATCGAACACGTTTGTCTTGAAGAACCCCATCGTGTGGAAGTGGTCGTCGGTGTACCTCCAGAACCTGTGTCCTGCGAACGATGCTTCGTCCTTGACAACCTTTGATTTGAGCGTTGAACACCTGACTCCGTTCGCAGTCAAACACATGTATGGGCTCTGTCGGAGCGCCTTGGCATACTGTTCGATCGCACCAGTGGGTCCGATGTACTGTAGGTCGTCCTGCAAGAACAGAATGATGTCGTGTTTTGCACGTTCGATGATGATGTTCTTTGCGATGTATTCGTCGTTCGTCCAGTTCGATTCACCGTACGCACCGCGAACGATTGCCTCATTAATCCACACACGTTTACATTCATATATGTGTTTGTGTAGGACTTGGTGAACCAGCTGTTCTGTTGAGCAGTTGTCGACGATGACGACCTGATGCATTCCACAAATTACTTCGTCGCGAAGCGATTCAAGCAGGACGTCTAAGTACTTGCCCCTGTTGAAGCTCGTGATGCCGATCGTGATCATCTCATGAGTTCCGGTTGGCTCATCTCTATCTTGATGTGAGGTAGGCACTGACCTTCCCACTTTCTATGGAAGATCCACCCACCAGTCTCTGTGGCGAGTGCCTTTGCCTTTTTAGCAATCATCTCGTCAGTCACTTCTGACCACGGAACGTCAAAGAAGTTGTTGTTTTCTGCAGTGTCTTCAACCGATTTGTTGAAAAGCGCGTTCCAGTGGTTCTGCCAATAGTCACGGTACAGCTTGATCTTGCGTTCGATGTCGTACCAGCTGTAGTGGAACACGCCAGGGAGATCTTGCAGGATCTTGTTTAGAAGGCCTTCGTACTGACCTTTTGCGGTTGGATCACTGAAAAGTACAGCTCTTCGCAACTTCTCGAAGTCTTGGGTCCAAAAGTTTAGGTGTGGAATCGGATCGCCTGTTTCTGTATGGATCATATCGCATCCGTCGGTTCCTTCAAGGGCATACAACTCGCCGCTATCGTCATACATTCGAAGTTGCTTTGGAATTCCGTGCGTGATGTACGGTTTGTTTCGTGAAAGGCGCCACTTCCACGGTGTCGCATCAACACGTACCTTGTCAGACCCACCCCAATACTCGACAACAGGTAGACACACGATATCAATGCCCTTCGTGATCGACCTGCATAGCTCCTTGACCTTCGACGCATGAGATTCGTGTACGACCTCATCGCTGTCCTGCTGCCAACAGAACTCTTGTGTACACATCTTTCGTGCCTCTGCCTTCTGCACGCCGTCAAAGACCGCGTGGCGAGGATGAGACCAATCACGTTTGATTTGCTTGACATTTACCCTATTGATGATGTTCCCATCATTCTGATGAACATGTTCTGCTGCAATGCGCAATAATACTTCCCACGTTCCGTCAGTCGATCCACCGTCAACAACACAGACTTCGTCACAGAACTGAAGCATTGACCTGATCGATTGCTCGAACGGATATTCTTGGGAAACACAGTTGTATGTTGTCGTGTAACCGGAGATTGTGGGCTCGTACTCGATGAACGCCTTGATGCAGTTCCAAAACACCCCACGAGCTGCATAGAGGTATTGCTCGATTGACTCAATGTCGTCGGTTGCAAACCATTCTTCGTCCTTGTGTTGAACGTTTGAATTAAGTTCAAGTTCGCAGCCAAGAAGTTTGGCTTCAATAACCATCCTGGGACACGTGTCGCCTCCTTCAGGGAGGTAGACGAATCCCTTTGCGGTTGCGAGTTTCTCGAGTACTTCGTTATATGGAACATTCCACAGCTGTTCGTGTTCGTATCCTTTTTTAAGACAGAAATCCCTGGCTGCCTTGGCAGCCTTGATCCAACTGGGAGAATTGAGGGTGATCCACTTCTTTCGCTCTTTTCCTGAATGCTTCTCGCGAAGCAGCTTGATGCTCGCGAACGTTGCATCGTCGAAGACAGAACTGAGGACTACGTTGTCCTTTTCTTCGAGGAATGGGAAGCGATCGTGATATCGCTTCATCTGGGTTTCAGACATCCAAAAAATTCCCATTGCACCGTAGTAGAATGCAGATGTCATCTTTCCATGCATCTGGTTTGCGCAGTCGCACGGTACGCCTTCCTGGTGCATATGAAGCTCAGTTGACCTGAACCGACAGAACTTGTAGTCGTACTCAAGCACGGCGTACTGCATGTTCCCGACGATGGATGGGATCAACCTGATGTCCATCTGTGTCCAGTTACCGAATATCCAGAACCTGTCGTGTCCCTTTTGCAGAAGTTCGATCGTGACGTCCTTTGATTTGACTCTAAACACTTTGAACGGGCTGGAGTCTATGAGTGCTTGTGTCGTGAGTTCAGCTCCACCGACGTATTCATCAACGAACATGTCTGCAACAAAGATGATCTGGACATCGGGTGGGATCTCGTTCTTTGGAGGTTCAGGTACGGCAAATGGGCTTTCAAATGGTGTGAACATGCTGTCATGATTCTAGCGCATCAATTCTGGATGTTCAAAGAAATTTTGTTTGTCAAAACGCCACGTGCGGTAGTAAGATCTTCTTTTAGTAGATCAGATCTAGAAATCAAATTTCAGCAGTCAGAAAGAATAGAAAGAACAGAAATGAGAAATAAAAATGGCGCGACAGCGCGCGTGTGTGTACATGAAGACCTCGCGGTGCTGAAGAAAAGGGTCACAGCTGACCTCGCCAAGTTCGTACAGTCTGGCCTCGTACTTTCGCTTGGAAGGATAGTCGCGCCAGAAAGTGCATTGTTGGACTTCAAAAACGTTGATGACTTTGGACGACGTCTTATTGAATTTATCGAAACAGCCGCGGTCGAAGCAGAGCGGTACAGTCCTGGAGCGTTTGCAAGGGTCATCGCTTCTGTCAACAACAAAGCGAGCGTCGACGAGTGGCAAGCGGCGCTCGACAACGGTGCTGATCGTCCAACAGACAAGGACATTGATTGGCTCATTGATGAATTCGGAGAAGGCACACCGAAAGACGCGCTACGTGAGGTCATCGATCTCGTTGGGTTCGGAGGACGCGTCTGCGTAGAACAAGCAAACGGTCAGGACGTCATTGTCGAACAAGGTAATGGCTTTACGTTTCCTGTCGGTACGCACGACATATTCGTCGGAAGGTACAGGAACCCGCGAGTGTTCGTTGTCGACGGGTACATTGAAAGCGTTGCTGAGGTGACAACGTTGCTCGAGCAGTCACACGCATCGAAGGAATATCTCGTTATCTTTCACCGTGGGATGCACGCCGACGTTACAAACACACTCGCAGTAAATTGGAGGAGAGGTACGCTGCGATGCATCCCAGTTCATGTACCTTTCGACGTAGAAGGGATCAACACTCTGAATGATATAGCAGTCGCTTGTGACTCCGATGTTACGTCTTCGAACAAGGGAGAGCTGATCAGTACCGTCGATTATGCGTCGCTTGTTTACGTTGAAGAGATCATTGCTTGGTCAAACAAGCTTTCAATCATGAACGACTCAAACGTTTCTCGTGTTGCTGCTCATGTGCAAGAGCTCAATCGCAGGCGTTGCGCCATAAACGAAGACGTCATCAAGGAATTGTACGACAAACGCATACGTTCGTTGTCGTCGAACGTCGTCACGCTAAAGCTACCCGTGTGGTCGGGCTACAGGTACACGAGGTACAGGGTCGATGAGTTCCTGAGGGCATACAGATGCCTTGTTGATCATGGAACAGTCGTCGTCAACGAGAAGAAGCACCTCGCTACAACTGCGCTTGCGATGGTACGCTACGTTCCTGTGCTCAAGAGACAGCTTGAAGAACTGGGTGCTATCATTAGCTTATCGTGAGCTTCTCGAGCTTCGCTGGATCAAGTCCTGCATCGATGAGGTGCTGAGCAAAGCTCAATTCGTCGCCTTCAGCCTTCCAGAGGAGTGCGACCTTCCTTGCAACACCCTTTAGCGCTTCTTCGCTCGCTTTACCCTTCTGGGTCTCCGCGCTGCTGTCCTCGGGAGGTTGCTCTTGCTCAAGGCTTTTTGCCACGTTCTCAAAATCAACGCGATCAAGCTCGTCTGTAATCTCGACGATCCTGTCGAATGATAGTAGTGGAACGTCAAGGACATCTTCAGGAGCGATGTCAATAACGTTTGAAAAACCTTTCATCGCTCCGGCAATAGCGGAGTAGATGCCTTGGGCGACCTTCATCGCTGCGTCTGTGATCGCCTTGCGTTCGTCGCTCCCCAGTTCTTCTTCGTCACTGCGTCTTGCGTCTGTGATTGCCGTATAGGCATCGATCAATGTACCGCCAGTGTCCATTGCTGATTTGAATGCCTCTTGGTTTTTTTCTGCGGCGGCTGAAACAGCACCGGCAATAGCGTCCATCGCTCCGACGAGGCCACGAGCTGCGTTTAGCGCAGCGGCTACGTTTGTTCCACGTTGGATGTTGCCGACGATCTGTGCTGTGATGTTCGATAGCTCCTCGCTGAGCGGGTCCTGAAGTTTGTCGAGTTCCTTGGAGACGGCGCTTAGGGCGGCGTTTACCTGGTTCACGTCTGCCTTCGCTTCGTTGAGCGTCCGAAGCGCTCGACGTTCAATACGACGGAATTTTAGAGTATGACGTGTCATGACGTTTACTTACAATATCTAGGAAGTTAAGATTGCTTTCGGAGTTTCTATGACTAACAATGGCAACGAAATCATCAAGAGGTTTTCTCAGGTCGCCATCACGGTGAAGGATGACACCCAACGGGCGATCGTGAACGCAGTTCGCTCGAAGAAAATCACCCTCGACGCTAAGTCGCTTCAGTTGGTTCTGCAGGTCATTGACGCAAGCATTACGACAACATGGGGCAATTCGGAACGTATCCTCAAGAAGACCATTGACGAGCAGCTCGATGTTGTGTTTGGAGATGGCTTCGCCGCAGGATCAAAAAAAAGCTGAGCAACGACCCAAAACCGAAATCACAAAAGAAGAGAAGGCCACGAACGTTCTAGCATGGCTGTTTCGAGCGATCAAGAGTTTTCTATGGCGTCTGGTCACAAGCATTTAGTAAGTTGCAGGTGTTCGTTACCGCAGTTTAAGAACATGGATGACCCACCGTTTCACAAGTTTATCGTGTTCTCAGTCATAGACGATAACGAAAACATAGCATCTAGTTATGCACAGTGTAACAATTGCGGCGTGATCCACAGGATCACAGACATCTGTAGGTCAGAGATCGTCAACAGAGAGGACCTCATGACGCTTCCAAGCATCGATGATGTCAGGCTCGGGATGAATGATCAGCTCGCGGCAACGCTTGATAGGTACAAGGCTGACCTACCGACGTGGCAGGCGGTACAGTACATTATCGACAACGAACGATGGGGTGACTTTGTGACGTTGACGTCCGACGAACTTGAAGGTGAGCGTCAAGTGAAGTATATCCAGATCCTGGGCAGGAACATCTTCAAGATCAAGACACACACCCAAGGAGCGACAGTATGACGATAGACGAAGCAAGGATGGATGAGTTCATGACGGAACGTATGGCGTTCGAGAATACTCGGGCGCGAGGCATCGTCCGAGAGATCCTGAACTTTGGCGTAAACGATAGGATGATCTTGATCATCATCTCGTCGCTAGCGGCGAACCTTGAGCGCGTCGAACACATGAAGATGATCACGAAGTGCGTTCGAGAGTTTGAATCGTCTGAAACATTCCTCCTTGACAAGATTGAAGAGAGCGAAAAGGTTGGTTACGTTTTAGGAGAGGACGACGAAGTTGTGGGGTAGGGTTCCACATCCTCGTGTGTTTGTCTATCTGAATGGCAACCTGTTGTTCGAGCAGACGAAGGAATGTTCAGGCGACTATACACTCAATTCTGCGGCAGGTCCAAACATCGTAGATTGTTTGCGATTTCAGTTTCCGTTGAAAAAGACAGACCACATCCAGGTTGTCATGGGGGACATTAGGTTTTGTGCTGAGCTTCCAAGGAACTTTCAGCCACGCGAAAGGATAGACGATGGGTAGGAAGGCCGTTGGCACCAAGAACAACAAACCGTCAGGTTCTGGGATGAAGCGAGCGATGGCAGCAGCGTTCAAGATCCCGATGATGAAGAACAACGACTCGCGGTTGGTCTACCTTAGCGGTGACGTCACCGAAGACTCGATCTCTGAGATCCAGGAACAGCTGCTTGACCTCGCATCCGCCAGCCGTGATCCGATCCATCTAGTTGTGTCGACATACGGTGGCGCTGTACACGAAATGTTCTCGCTGTACGACGTGATGAAGTTCATCCCGGCACCCGTTTATACGGTCGGCCTCGGCAAAGTCATGTCAGCCGGAAGCCTCATCCTTGCTGCGGGCGAGAAGGGACACAGGATGATCGGCGCTTCAACGCGTGTCATGATTCACTCGCTGTCTGCTGGTTTCTTTGGGAACCTATTTGAACTGGTGAACGAGATTGATGAAATCAAGCGTCTTCAAGACATGTACGTCTCAAAGATGGTAGCAGAGACGAAGATGTGCAAGAACGACGTAAATGCGATGCTGAAGACGAAAGTCGATTCGGTGTTCTCTGCACAGCAGGCCGTAGAACTCGGTATCGTTGACAAGATCATTACCTAGCTGTGTAGATTCCTGCGTTTGTTGGTACATTTGGGATGTATGCCCAGACATGACTACAGGACGCACTTTCCGTTCCCAACAATCAGGCCACAGCAGGTAGAGGCGATTGAGTTTACGCTCAATGCCTTCGAATCAGGTAAAAAGTACGTTGTTCTCGAGATGGGGACCGGATGTGGGAAGTCCGCAGTAGGTGTGTGTATTTCACGGTACCTTCAGCGTTCTCTTACGTATATGTCCGACTTTGCCATGCAGGATGTTTCGGTAAGGGGGAGCGTAGGTTCGTGGTTTCTGACAACACAGAAGATCCTGCAGGAGCAATACGTAAGGGACTTCGGCAGGAACACGAAGCAGGCTCCGGGTATCAGGTCGATCAAGTCGTCAACGAGCTACAACTGTCAGCTTCAGGTGACCGAAGATGATGACAGTAAGATCTCGTGTGGTGAGGTCCATAGGTTGATGTCGGCGAATGCGATCTTCAAGATGCTGTACGCTCCTTGCATGGATCGTTGCTGCTACAAGGAGGACAAGAAGAGGTTTCTCGAGGCGCTAGAAAGCGTGACCAACTACTCGTACTTCTTCACAGAATCTCAGTACGCAAAGCAGATTCAGGGTCGCGAGCTGCTCGTGCTCGATGAGGCACACACAATTGAAGGCCAGCTTGGAGGCTTTGTTGAAGTGACGATCAGCGAACGCTTTGCGAAGGACGCCTTGAACGTGAAGATGCCAAAGACGTTCAAGGACATCAAGGCTGCTGTACGTTGGGTTAAGAACAAGTACATGCCTGCTCTCCGCGACGAGGTCATTCGTATGGGCAAGATGCTCGAGGAGATGGGTGACGCTGCAAAGAAGGTTACATCGTTCAAGGATTACGCCCAGCGCCATGATATGCTCGATAAGCACATGTGTAAGGTCGGTCGTATGCTGAAGGTTTTCATAGAGGATAACTGGATCATGAACCTGATTCCCGCTGAGGGTCGTAAGCTCCGCAAGATCCAGTTCAAACCTGTTGATGTGAGCACGTTTGCGTTAGATCACCTCTTTGCGTTTGCTGACAAGGTCCTAATGATGTCTGCAACGATCCTTGATAAGGGTGTGTTCTGTAGGTCGCTTGGCCTTGACGAGTTAGATGTAGCATTCCTGAGGATTGGGTCTCCGTTCGATGTAAAGAACAGACCGATACACGTGATGCCTGTCGGTTCGATGGCAAAGGCGGCGATCGAGAAGACGCTTCCAAAGATGGCAGAGGCGGTTGAGTTCATCCTCGAACAACATGACGGTGAGAAGGGTATTATCCATTGTGTAAATTTTAGAGTTGCAAACTACATCGTTGAGAACGTAGCGAACAACCGTCTCGTGACGCACACGTCGCAGAACAGGGAACAGATCCTGCGCCTGCACGAGGAGAGTGACGTACCGTCTGTTCTCGTTTCTCCGTCGATGATGGAAGGAGTTGACCTAGCAGGCGACAAGAGCAGGTTCCAGATCATTTGCAAGGTCCCATTCCCATTTCTCGGTGACGATGTTGTCAAGAAGCGAATGGCAAAGGACAAGATCTGGTACGACTATAGGACGGTGATGATGGTCGTTCAGGCTCTGGGTCGCTCGATCCGTCACGAGAACGATCATGCTGTATCGTATGTTCTTGATGCCGATTGGGGTAGGTTCTATCATCGATCGAGGCGAATGTTTCCCGATGAGATTCTAAAGGCAATTCAGTGACGTCTCTGACGTAAGTCCACGCACACCCAGGGCAACAAATATTTACTGTCGATTTTTGAGACGTATATTTATGCTCGAGTGAAAGGAGGCCATCACATGGCTGCAGAAACAACCAATCCCGTCATTGCAAAGTGGGACGAGATTAAGGTACTCGTTGCCGACCTCGAACTCGATGTTGTCAAGAATGCTCGTGGTACTGCCGCAGCCGGCGTCCGTGCCCGAAGGGGCCTGCGTCAGCTAAAGGTGAAGGCCACCGAGTTTGTTAAGATGACTGTCGAGCGCGACAAGGCAAAGAAGGCCGACAAACCCGAAAAGTCTGAGTAGAGACGACTTCGCACATCAAAATGCGACACGATGAGCCCCAGCAATGGGGCTTGTCTGTTTTTTGGCTACAAGGATACTTAGAATTGAGGAAAGATAGCGATGCCAGCACCCAGAGCAGTTCTTGAAGCACTCGAAAAGTTTGGACTTCGTTCCGACAAGGCATATTCACTCGTCCGTTCGGATGGCACGCTTAGGCCAGTAGGATTTAATTCCGAAGACATTCTAATTGTCGCTCCAGATCTAGAGGGTGAACCTGTGAATCCTGAGCCTGTGAAGCCAGCTGTAGTGCAAGAAGAGGCACAGGTTGTTGAGGTTGCAGAGGAACCTGCTCTTGAACCTGTTGTTGAGGAGCTCGTCGAGAAACCTACGCTCGTCGAGGAGCCGAAGACAGAAGCAACACCTGAACCGGTGAAGCCTGCGCCTGCTCCTGAAAAGGAAGTGCCGAAGCGAAAGCCGCGTCGCAAGAAGGCTCAGCAGGCGGATGATGCCTGATCGACCACAGCGTCTCTGAACCTCTGAATGATGCTCTTCTCGACCTGACAGATCCTCATCCTAGTCAGGTCGAAGATGTTGCCAACCTTCTCAAGGGTGAGCGGGCCGCTCGCGGCAGCGATGAGACAGCAGTTGTGTGACTCCTCGTGTGGAATCCAATCACGACAGCTGCGTCTGTTGCAGTGCACGTTGTGCCTCTTGTGTTCTGCGAAGCACGTTGTATTGACTACAGGAAGTTTCCTTTCATTGTGGCCTGACATGAGGTTTATGCCTTTCGTGTGATATAGAATCTACTTTGCGTCTACGTTTATGTACAAGGACGAAGACAGGAAGACAAATGAAGAAGACGTACGTTCTCGACACCAATGTCCTGCTCGGTGATCCGAATGCTCTCAACGCGTTCGATGACAATGATTTAATCATTCCTCTTGTCGTGCTTGAGGAACTTGACAGGCACAAGAACAGACAGGACGATGTTGGCGCATGTGCACGTCAGGTGAATAGGATGCTCGACATGATGAGAAAGTTGGGTAAACTGATCGACGGCGTTGAGACCAAGGGTGGAGGTACGGTCAAAGTTGTTAGCGCGAATGATACGTCAAAACTACCTGCGGAGCTCGACGCATCAAAAGTTGACAACAAATTGCTAGCATTCATGTTGGCGACGATCGATAAACTTCATCACGCGTCGCTTGATCGTCACAGGACGATCCTCGTTTCACGTGACATCAATGTACGTATCAAGTGCGATGCCTTGGGTATTTTGTGTCAGGACTACAAAAAACTTAGGGTTGCGTCATCGATTGAAGAATTTTACAAGGGCGTTGTGACGCATGATGTATCGGAAGAGTATATCGATAGATTTTATGATGATGACGGTGCCGTCCCACTTGATGAGTGGGGTGAGCTGTTTCCTAATCAGATCATCGTGATCAAGTTTGTTGAAGGTGATCGTACGATCAAGAGTGCAATCGCTCGCGTCATAGATCACCCAGAATTCGTGAACATGCAATGGCTACAACCCATCAAGAAGACAGAGAAGTGTTTTGGTCTGTTGCCTCGCAACAAGGAACAGAACTTTTCACTTGATCTACTGTTTGATCCAGAGGTAAAGCTTGTGACGCTTGTCGGACCATCTGGAACAGGAAAAACGCTTATGGCACTTGCCGCGGGTCTCGAGCAGCATACGCATCTCGGCATAAACGAGTGCAAGCGCTATGAAAGGCTCGTTGTTACGCGTTCTGTACAACCTGTAGGTCGTGACCTTGGATACCTTCCTGGAACGATGTACGAAAAGATGGAGCCTTGGCTTGCTCCTGTACGCGACAATCTTGATTTTCTTATGTCAAGGAACGGTAAAAAGCAACAATCACCTCAGAAGAACGGTTCAAAGGGACAAAGGCTTGATCCATATTTTTCATTAATGATGGAGAAGGGCCTGATTGAAGTTGAGGCGGTTTCGTACATGCGAGGTCGATCGATTTCAGATTCGTACATTGTCATCGATGAAGCACAGAACTTAACCGTCCATGAATTGAAGACGATCATCACTCGTGTCGGTGAAAACACGAAGATCGTGTTGACAGGGGACGTTGAACAGATTGATAATGTGAACGTTGATGTCTTTACAAATGGATTGACGTATGCCATCGAGAGGTTTAAGAGGTCAAAGATTGCGGGTCACGTAACCCTACTGAAAGGTGAAAGATCGGCTCTTGCGACCGAAGCGTCAAGAATTCTTTGACAGAGGACTGTTTGGATTAGTTCGCATCCTCTGAAGTCGGTACCGTCTATGTACGCTGCCGTATATTTGTGCTAGACGGATGGGAATCTTAGATAACAAATCGCGTGTGTTCGATGTCTTGTTGACGCAGCAGGGACGTCAGCAGGTCGTTGATGGAAAAATGCGCATCGAGTATGTGACGTTTACAGACGACGGCACCTTCTATAAGGCGGATATCGCGAGTGGATCGGCTGACGCAACGACGAGGTTGTACCTTGAGTGTTGTAACCTTCCGCAGGACATGATTACGTTCGAGGCGAACGATGCAGGAAGGCTAAACTCATTCAAGAACCTTGGTGGCATTGAAGTAAGAGACGGTAGGATTGTTTCATCATCAATCACAGCAGCAAGCGGTTCTATTGTTACCGGCTCCAACGAGAACCTTACTGTGTTGACAGGATCAGTGTTTGCGTCAACAGCTGGATCGTTATTAGCATCATCAATCGATAACTTCCGTCAGCTTCGCATCCTTGGAACACAAGGCAAACTTCTCGATAGCGAAAAGTTTGAGATGTCGCATAATCAGGTGACGTTTTCGATCACAGATGATAGACCAATCCCATCAAACATGCGAGAGTATAACCACCTTTCGCGTCTTGAAGGGTTGTTTAGTGACCCACGACTTTCGCGAGCAATCAACTACAAGTACCTTCCGCCGGTCAATAAGAATGTCGATAGAACCATCGATACGACCGATCCTGTAGCAATCCCAGATGAATTGAAGATTGCACATTTCAAACCATGGGGCCTCGTCGATCCTCTTGACATAGATGATGTTGTTGTTGAACTTGCGTACTATGAGCAGACGGGTTACATGCGTGAGGTCAAGTTTGATCCAACGTCTCGTAACAATACGATTGTAGGACAGTTCTTTGAACTGACAAATAATGAACTCAAAAAGCTCGATATCATTGATTTTGGTCGGCATCCGTGGCAGGACGATGACGATCGAGTGAAATGGTTGCACGTCTTCTTTGTTGGAAAGGTCATGACCGACGACAACGGTGATGATACATTCATTCACATTTTTACTCTTGTCTTCAAGTGAGGCACAGTGTTCTATAGGGCGCCAAGAAGAAGAAACATTATCTCGATTGATGAGGATACGTTTGCCACGCTTGAACACATCTATGAGCAACCGTACAACCCGTCGTATCCAGATACGAAGCACAAGTGGTATCGTTTCAAGTTTAGGTACAAGGTACCTGTACGCGATGTGTTCAAACACAACGTCTTTACAGTAAGGGTACGTGTCCTAACGAGGACCCTTGCGTTCAGGCAGATGGTCGCTCGTACGAGAGGACGCGTCCTAACACGCCAATTGATCAATAGGATTCGTTGGCAGATGACGTACGCAAAGAACCTACGATCTCAGCAGTCTCAATTTGTTGTAGCAGCGCGAAACAGCGACATAAGCGCACATGTGAACAATGATGCGTTGTCTGATCTTCGTCGCGGCGCACAACCAGAGGATATCAGGTCATTTCGCAGCAAGAGGCTCATAAATCGTCGTGTATCTGACATCCAAGAACGCGGTGAACGTCGTCCTGTGCTCGGTGGTTACGCCTGGCAGGACATAAATAACCGCGATCAAGTGACGTCAGATGACTTTACGAGCCAGTTCTTTTCGAAGATGCTCATGTACGATATGATCATCAAGCGTGGTCTCGATCCTAGCTACGTTGCAAACATGAGTCACAGGACGATGTCTTCACGGCAGGCTGTTGGTGGCCTAGTAAGAAGGCAACGTTCTCGCGCGTTGACAACCGATTCTGAATACAACGCTCAGACACGTCTAATGTACGGGTATGTTTTCAACACAGACGATATGACAACTGTACGCCAGACTGATGAAGTGTCCGAACAAACAATGCAGATTCAGACGTTTGAAACAGACGTACAGACACACTACGAGATTCCAGTAAACATGACGCTGTACAGCGAAAAGATGAGGATCGGAAACGATGACAATACGACGCTTGTTGTAAAGTTTGACCTCATCAGCAACAGGACCGGCATGATAGTCGATGAACTGATTGCTCCGCTGGATGTTGAGAAACATGTTGAAAATTACAGAATTCCAAATGAACCGCCCGAGCTGCGTATCGCAAGAGCGGAAGACCTGTCAAAGTTCACACTTGAAATAACACAACGTGATCCAAAGGCGACGCGAGTCAGAGTGTTGCAGAAAAAGATTCATAGAAATTCGCCTGTCATCAATGATTACGCAACGATCGGTGACTTTGAAATAGACAAGCGACTGAAGACAGTCAGGGTTCCTGTCATCACACCTGTAAACGATTACACGATCTACAGGGTTATTTCAATGGGAACAGCGGATCAGCTTAGCTACGAGTTTACGAACGTCGTGTTAAGACCGTCGAAAGTCTACCCAGTTAAGGCTGTATCACTTGTCACTGCGTTTGCTGAGGCTGGGATTTCGCTAGAGCTGAGGAATATTCCTACAGATGTTGTTTCGATCCAATTCCTCGTTAAGGACAAGACGATCCATGAGAGGAACTGGAGAAACGTTGGCCCTCCGTTTGTTGTTGATGATTCAATACGAAACCTTGATTTCATGACGGTGACAGATCCGACCGTGAAACATCAACATGTTTACGAGTATACTGTCAAGATGTTCTACCTTGCAGGGTCGACAGAACTTGCGGGACATGCTCTGATCGAATTCGTCAAACCAGAATCAAATGTTGTAACAACTGAGATTTCGAACATTGAGATCGCTCAGGATGATATACCGAACGTAACGTTCCAAATGACGACAGAACTTCTTGATTCTAATCTTGACATTCTGACAGGTTTGATGAAGCTGCGTGAGATCGAAAAGTACTTCACTGATTCGATTGCAGACGAACGAGACCTGTTCAAACAGCTCGTTGCTCACAACGTCCAGCGCGTCAATATCACGACGGGTGAACGTGAGGACTTTGGCGTGATCTCTGATACAATTTTCAATGATGATAGATCAAGGAGGTCAAACGCAGTCAAACCCTTGGACGTTAGAATGAAATACAGGTACGAGGTTTATCCTCTATTGAGGTCGCCTGAATCACTTTTTGAGCGCCTGTCGAAGAACAAGGTTGATGAAGTAACGAAGAAGCCGTACAGGTACAATCCTGCAAAGTTTCTTCATCCTGTAACATTGAATCGTGGAATGATAGTGACGCCACTTGGCAGGAAGACGCTGTTTGCAAAGCAGGAGATGTCACACGGTATTGTTGGAAACGTTGAAACTATTGACGTTGATTTTGAGAGGCCTCCTGCAACGATCAATAACATTGATGCTGGACGTATCGATTATGATACCGTAAGGGTCGATTGGCAGATTGACGGTCAAATATCACAGATCGATCACTTCATTGTTATGAAGGAAACGCTTGGATCAAGGACGATTATTGGAAAGGTGCATTCGGAGTTTACGGACAACAATGCGTACTTCCTTCACAGGATCACAGGTGATGATTCTGCGCAGTTTAGATACGTCATCGTTCCGGTGTTCAACGACTACACGATCGGCATGAAGCAGGAAAGTAACTACATCGAGGTACAATGAGCAAGAAGAACACAAAGGGGTTCAGGCGCTCGCTTTCATCGTATACGCCTACGACGAAGATCAAGCTTGACTCGTCATACACGACGGGATACAACCTTGCGAACATCCAACCTCATGGCCTTGATCAAGTAACACTGCAAAACCTTGCGACTGGACTTCGTGATTACAAGCCGCCAGCAAAGGGAATCATGTCAACTGGCAGGCGCAAGAATCCGATTGCGTACTGGAGGTATGGTCGCAAAAACACCGTTACGCTCAGCCAGAAGAGGTTGATGCCAAACGCCGCGCAGCGAGCGGCGGCAAGAAAATTTGACGCGATTGAGGACATCTCTGGCATCACACGTCAGCGTCCAGAGATTGTGATGGTAACAGAGTTCCATCCTGTGTTTGAAAAGGATAGGACAATCGAGGAGAACAAGTTCGCGTCGCAGTGGAACGTACGATCGTACGCAAAGTCCCAATTGACTGAACATGGTCGGTTGATTGATGCGAGGTTCAATCTTGATTCATTGAACGTGCAGGGGATGCGTAGAACATTTAGAAGGTTATGGAAGCGAGCGAAGCGCAACAAGGCGCTTATGCAAAGGTTGAAGCGTCAGCGCAGGACGTTTGGTAACAAAATCAAGAGGCTTCGTACGACAGCGAACTTCATGATCCAGATGCTTCGTGTGATGGAAAATACAAAGGAGCTGTTTGACCTTCGAGATCTTAGACATACCGCGGAATACAGCCAAAATCTTCACAGTGATTACAAGGAAGGTCAGGTCATTGTTCCTGATGACCAGTCACAGTACACACGTAACGAGTTGCTTGACTTTACAGAGAAGAACCTACCGGCAAATACATCGATTGCTCGAACGATGGAGCAGTACGGTTTTACGCGAACGGCGGTTGATTCAAAGTTTACGTCAACAAAGATCTGGTGCCAGTCAGTTCTTGAGTACAGGCACATGCTCGAGTACCATTCAGCGCAGCTATTGGATAGAGAATCATGGGCAAACAAGCGTGATCAACATCCGACTGCACTTGCCGCTCCGACGTATTTCAGACTCGATATAGCAAACAGAACTTCTGGCTTGACGCTCCCGACGATGCGTGCGATCGCGAATACCGAACCGTCGCTTGCAGACATTAATGCAGTGACAAATAATATCACACAAGCGTATCTGAAGATGAACTGGGGCATTGCAAACAATACCACTCGTATTGCTGCATGGCTGTGGCTGTTTAGCAAGGAGTTTAGGTTCAGCAATGGCCTTGCGAAGCAGGAGGTCCGCGACGCGCTCAAGAACGGGTTCAGATACAATGTTTCAAACGGTCAAAATGCAGACGTGTTTGAAAGTGTCTTTGGGCTCAGAACGTATGCTATTGACCAGGTTCCGGCAACGATTGGAAGGGACCTCTTTTCGTTGGCATACGAGCGACCTGATACCTCAACGGCGGTCATGAATTTTGAATCGAAGTACCTAGAAGGGACATCAGGAATTCTTTCACCGGGTAGTGAATACTATGTTGACGATGTGCTCGATAATTTTGGACAGACCGTCAGGCCTTCTAAATCGATTGATACGGCTGACAAAACAAACTATGAATTCGACACAACGAGGCTAAAGGCGTTTGTGAAGCGTCTTGATGAAACACGCACAGCGTTTGAAGCAGTATCAAATGGAATGAACTTTATGGCTCACTGGCGTGGTGACGATAGAAAGTCCGTCAGTTCGGAACGCGCCATTGCACATCCACCGACGTTCTATAGTTGGATGACGAACAAGTTCGTCAATATGTCGAAACACGAACTCGACAAGAAGTATGCAGAGGACAACATGACGGGCGTCCTTTCGCTTGCCGCGAAGGACGTAAGATTAAAGTCATCATTGTTCATGTTGCTAATGCTAAGAATGTTTCGGGAGAAGCCTCAGACATCTCGCGCTCCCGAGGCGTCAAGAGGGTTGCAGATCGGAAGAGGCAACTTTACGACGATTAGACAGGCAGCAAATGTTGTCGTCTCGAAGGTCAAGGCGAACGTTAAGAAGGTTCGTGTCATCAGGACGTCGAATATAAAGGCGTACACGTCTAAGACGTATACTATGTCATCGGCACAGCTTGCGACGATGTTGGCAAACGGCTCGTCACCGACGTGGGAAAAGATCGAGGAAATATTCAGGTCGATCTACAACGCGATGGTTGATCGTGGCGAGGTGATCATTGGTGACAGGACTCGCTACGCTGGTGTCCTTGATACGATGATGATGATGATCGCATTTGAGGTGCTGATATCAATCTTTGAAAAGTACTCAAAGCTGCGCGTAAATACCACGACACGCTACGCGCTCTTCCCAGGATACAGGACAGACAGGACAAGTTACACAACATCATCTGATGTTATCTTTTTCGATAGCGTAAAGATAGATGCATCAGCGACACGACATGAATTCACTAAAGTCATATCGCGTTTGTTTGTCGAGAGACGTAGGATGATCATGGGATACGTCGCGCTCTATGCGTCGATGAATACCATCAGAGGAAACCTACAGGCATTTATAAACTACCTCGAATCGCGCAAGACAAAGGAACACGTACAGAGGTTAATTGGATTTACGCCCGGATTTGAGGATCCTCGGTTTATGCGACTCATCTTCAACGAACAGCAGATGATGCTGTTTGCATCATCGATCTATGATACGACGACGATGTTGAAGAAGTTTTACAGGTCACCTGACATCGATGCAGACGGCGATAGGGATGTTGACGATGCGTTTGATGTATTGGATGAAAGCATCGTTTCGCCGCACGTAAGAAGGTTGTTTATGGCGACGTTCGGCGATACGCAATTCGCCCAACGTGAAGGAAACAACAAGCAGATCATTACCATAGGTTTTCCACTTGGTTTCGTCGAAGCATTCAATCAATCGGTCAACACAGATAAGGCAACTGCAACGTCGTTTGATAAGAAACAAAATGATATCATCAAGCTGAACGTCTATAAAGTTGATATGCGACATCCAGAGGTGATATTCAAACCGCAGACGTTCTTGTTTGAGATGTCAAGGTTTCCAGTCCGTGTCGGCGAGGCACACCTGAAGGTGAAACCAACAGCAACATTCGATGATGTTGTCAATGCAATTGCGACTCGAGACTTGCTGCAGGATCCACACCAGAACGGTGACACAATCTACTATGGCAATACGTCAGATGCTGACATCATTTCTGATGGACATCAACCATCGTCAGCTCAGGTCAAACAGGCGTTGGCAGACGAGACGTATGACTTTCTTGATGATGAAGAAAAGCATGAGATCCTGACAAACACAGCGCTCAGCTACATGCTTGAGATCTACATCAAAGCCTTGACAAATCTGAATGTGGGTGAGTATGCATTTTTCATGCGTCCCGAGGACGCGGTGAGGAAGGTCAACGCTGAAGTTGTTGATGACATGGTTAGATACGTGTTGGATGACATCATTGAGGACAAGAGCAAGCGTAGTCCCAAGAGACCAACCAGCATCACTCGTCCGAAGAGGCCAAGAAAATCTAGCCATGGGAAGCGTAATGCTCGCCTGTTTACGTCTGGCAACTGGAGTTCGACAAAATCACGAAGCGGTGTTGCTGGAACTGCAAAACGCGACATTTCACCACGTACAGAACAGATTATTGCCTCGAAGGCTGGAGACGCTCGTGACCTTGCACCTGCGTCAATCAATGAGCTTGTTGGGAAGGCAACGGTCAAAGACATCCCTAAACTCTTGACGGAACTTCGAGCAATGAATGCGATTGCGAATACGTACAGCCCAATGTCCGATCCAGAGGCTGCTGCTAGGTCATACTTCTCACCGAGGATGTATGACAGGGTGTTCAATATCGTCGTAGATCCAGATGATTTTGAGATCGATATTGACAAGACCATGGCGACTCCATACGGCAAGGCCGTCATGGAAGAACTCATCAGGGACGGTGAGGTTGAAGACATCAGGTTGAAGCTTTATAGGCGCTCACGGTATAGAAGGATGATCAACAGGTACAGGCGCTACTACCTCGCCCGAGGAAGCTGGAAGCCGATCTATAGGCAGCGATCACGTGACAAGGGTGAAGGTGATATCATCTTTGAAAAGTATTTTATCACCGTTGAGACGTATGGAGAGGACGTCATATGAGCATCTCGCAACCATCGAAGGAAGTTTACGTTGTAGAGGTACCTGACTGCAAGGACTTTGAAGCATCGTTTACGTACAACTACTTTGAGCCTTCAGAAAGTGTCAGTGAATTTGCAGGTATTCCGTTGAAATACAGACAGAGGCCGACAGAGCAACGCGATGCGAGCTTTCAGAACTTTGCAGACACACGTGTTCCTCGTTGGGTTGCGCTGCGATGGTCGCTACCACGTTTACGCGTAAGAGGACTGTTTAGGATTGAGGAAGAACAGAGGGGCGATCAGTTTGACGTGGCGCCGTACAAGGACCTGATCAGAGGGAACCTTGACAAGATTCTATCAGAAGAGGCGTTTGCGTCTGAGAACTTTGTGTCGCTCGTGTTTCAGGACGGGCAAATGGACGAAACTATGTTCTTTGCTGCATCGGGTTCGTACGTCCAGCACACGATCGATGAGCCAGATGACAGGACAGACAGCACTCGTCGCGCGGCACTTCGGGCTTCGATGATAGCCCCAGCCGATGTGAATCCAACGTTCATCAACGAGGCACTGGCACAACCTACCCTCGGTGAGGGCATCAAGTACCACAAGAACGTAAGCGACCTTAGACAAAACAGACGTACAGGTATCATTACCAGGCTTCTAAGGAAGGTCACAGCAGGTGCTCAGATCAATACACGCCTACTGTCTACGATGCTAAAGCAGGCGAACATAAGCCCATCGACTGATGCTGGTGATTTTGACGTCCTTCGTGATCTTGCTGATTCGTATGAGTCTACAGCAAATGCCCATGCAACAGATGATGTAGACGATACTAATTTTAAGCTGTACCTTCCTTACGTAGACGGCCGCGTCGACGAGTCGGGTTCTGGCAGGACACCACAAAGGTTTGCAAAGCTTGTTGGATACATCGTTGACAAGAACGAGGTGTTGAGTGATGGTACGTTCGTTGAAAAGGATCCGATCATCATTGAGAACCCTCGTGTCAAGGAGACGATTGACTTTGGTATCAGGTACAACGCAATGTACACGTACCAGGTCAGGGTAATCTACATGTTGACGGTTCCATCAATTGATGAAGAGACTGGTGACGTTGCAATATTGAAGATTCTTGTGAGCTCGCGTCCTACACACCTTGAGTACGTCCCAACGACAGAGGAGATCACACCGCCCCCGCCGACAGACATCAACTTTACGTGGGACTATAGACGACTCAATAGAGAAGGCAAACCTGGGAGCCTAATGATACACTGGACGTTTCCGCCAAACCCCCAGCGCGACATCAAGAGGTTCCAGGTATATAGGAGGAAGTCGGTCGAACACGCATTCGAACTTGTCAAGATGTACGACTTTGACGATTCTCTGCAGCAGATTCCGTACAAAGAAGAGTATGATGAGCAGCAGATCGAGTACATTGACTCTCCGGCGACGTGGTGGTACGATGATGATTTTGTGAAGACATCACGTTTCATCTATACCGTCTGTTCGATGGACGCTCATGGGTACGTATCGGACTACGGTGCGCAGTTTGAGATTTGGTTTGATCTGTTTGAAAACAGCATCAAGAAGAGACTCATCAGTCACATGGGTGCTCCGGCAGCGTATCCAAACCTGTACATTGAGCAGGACCTTTTCGTTGATACGATCAGGGTGTCAGGTGAAAAGTCAAAGACGATGGCAGTGTACTTCAATCCAGAATACTACAGGCTGTACGACGACCACGACAAGAACATTCCTGTGTTTACTACGACGCAGGACGGTGGAAGTTATAGGTTGCAGTTCATCAACATGGACAACCAGAAGGATCAGGTTTTGACGATTTCAGTGGACGACATCGTCAAGAGGACGAAGGCCGAATACGTTGATGAAACCATCGATTCAAAGGCACTAGATGCTGCCGCCGCCACCCGTGCGGCGAGAGCCTGTAACCTACGTAAGACATACAGCTGAACATAACCGTTTCCAGTTGTACAATAGTGGCATGGAAGAGCTAGAACCAGGGACGCTGGATGTGTTGGAGGGCGATGGTTATCCCGGTTCGCTCGTCTGTCACTGTGACGATGAATGCTCACGAGGTGTCATCGTTTCTGAAAGATCAACGGGTATCGGTGTCATGTGGTCGGTCGAGCCGCACATCACAGATTTGTCGATCATCAAGGCAAGACTAAAAAAGGTCATGAATGATTACATTCGCAACGTCAATGATGATGCCATGATGAAAAATCTGATGTGGAGGTTTCAGTCAGAGCTTGATGTATTCCAAGCCCATCGCCGCATCCACGGTTTTACCGTCGATTTAAACCTTCAAAAGAGACAATTCTTGGTGAATATCCAACCGGTCGCAAGCATTCAGTACATGACGATGACCATCGACATAAGGTAGGATATGGAAAATAAACCACAGAAGATTGATCAACTTGCGCGTCACAGGTGGACGATTCACGTTGATAGTGAAATTACCATTGACGGCGGAAAGCATCGGCGAAAGAACAGGAATCATTTTGCAAAAGAGTAAGGGTCAATTTGTGCAATTTGAGATTGGGTTTGCGTTTGTTGAGCAAAAATGCAGATTGGGTAAGGGGATCCTTTACAATTCAAGGAAGTAGTATGACAAAGTTTTGCGCAACTACGAAAGAGTCATGATCGTCTATAGTCTGACATCCAGAACCTCCGGAAAGTCGTACGTCGGAAAGACGATCAGGGCGCTTGACCAGCGTTGGCGTGAACACGTTTACCATGCCATGAACGATTCTACCGAGATGCCTCTGTATGCCGCGATCAGGAAGTACGGGTCAGACGACTTTACCAAGGAGGTCCTCGCCGAGGCCGCGTCGGAAGAAGAGCTGAACGAGCTCGAGGTCAGGAATATCGCGGAACTCGGGACGTTCGTCAACGGTTACAACGCGACCCGAGGAGGCGACGGGATAAGTGGGTACAGACACACCTCTGAGACAAAGAAGAGGTTTTCTGAGATGAGGAAGGGGTCAGGAAACCACAACTGGGGTGGGTTGAGCGAAGAACATGGGAGAAATATGGCTCGAGCAAAGGTTGGGATAGGCACGGGTCCAAGGCCACATGCTATGGGATGGCATCACACAAATGAAGCAAAAGAAAAGATCAGTAAAAATTCGTCTTCTCAGCCGCGGACCCCAATTTCTGTACGCCAGCTAGATAGTATTGGTCAGGTTCTAGCAACGTATCCTTCTATGAGTCTAGCATCGCAAGCAGTTGGTGGCCGAGGTCGTGGGATCAAGGCGTGTTGTGAAGGTAGACAAGGGACTTATCTTGGATACCGTTGGGAGTTCGCAAATCCTAAAAGGTGAATAATATGGGTTGGTTAGATCATTCGACCAATAATCTGATTCTCGACGCAGTTCTTACAGACATCGGTCGTCAGTTTCTCGCGAGGAACGATGGATCGTTTTCGATCCACAAGTTTGCCTTGGGCGACGATGAGGTCGACTATGGCATCATCCAGAAGTACGGTCGCACCGTGGGCAAGGAGAAGATCGAAAAGAACACTCCTGTTTTTGAGGCGCTGACCAACCAGGCGCACGCACTCAAGTACAAGCTGGTGTCTGTCAGCAACCCAAATCTGCTTCGACTCCCCAGCTTCACGCTGTCGGGCGACTCGAACGTCGACGGGTTGAACTCGGCCGTTACGCTAGGTAGGACGACACAGAAGACGGCGTCCGTCACGATCGAACAGACGATCAAGAATGAAACGCAGATCGATGTCGAGCTTCGCGATCAGACGTTTATCATCGAGCTTCCGAACCTGTTCGTTGAGATCCTGAACGATACACCTGAAAACATCGACGAACAGCAACGTGCGATGTACATCGTACCCAGAGCCCCTGCCGAAAACAGCTTTGGTGGTTCAACTGTACAGTTTACTCTCTCTGTGAAATCGCTTACGGATGCGACGTTTACGACGTACGGAACGACCGCAAACAAGAACAAGATCAATGCCTTCCTGAAAGTCACAGGCGTCCAATCAGGAGCCGTCCAAGATATTTCATTGGTGATCGACAAGACGCTGTAATAAGGTTTGTTTTACCATGTGGCAAAAAGTAAATTCAAAAGAACCGCTTCAGTTTGACGATGTTCCAAAGATCATCTTTGCTGCTGTTACTATTGACGAAACGAACGTTAACATTGAAATGTTTGCAAACGTTTCAAAGCTTTCACCAGAAACGAGGCTTCTGGTTCGTCGTGAATTGGGAATGGTGAAGTAAGAATGGCAACCTTTAAAGAAATCCTCCCGTCAGACATCAAGACCGCTAGGTCGTTTCTTAACCAACTGATCGATGTTCTGCAAGAGGACATTAGCGCGTCTGTTTCACGTAGGAAGTACCAAGTCTTCGTCACCGGTGGCGTCGGTCCGGGCGTCACCAGCTCTCTGTACCAGACAGTCTATGATCAGGACTTCACGCTCCAGACGGCAAACCCGATCTTTGATGTGACGTTCGGATTACGTCCTGATGGCGATACAGTAGCAACGTCTCAGACAGGCACGGACGCAGCAGGCAAGGAGCTCTTTCCATCGTCATCGCTCATGATGCGAGAGAAGATGGACATCTATAGGCAGTACGCCAAGGCGCTGCTCGGTGATTCGACCGCTGTCTTTACGAGTCCGTTTGATAGCAACGATGTTGGTGACCAGATTGATGTTCCATTGATGATCTCCTTCAAGCGACTGTTTGCAAGGGATCAGATCAAGCGTGAAACGTTCGCGATGAAGTTCTATCAGACGGCATCAGCCGTTGGTCCAAACGCCCAAGAGATCCCACCAGATGATGGTGATACGCAGGTCGGATATATTACAAACCTAAACAGGACGTCGATCTCTGGATCTGCGATCTATACGGACGTCGGATCGTCAACGAACAAGCTTACGACGTTTGGAGGCCAGGTCGGTAACATTGTCGATTCTGCAAATACGTCACGTAACGTCGGCCTGATGTTCTACGACAGGGGTATCGCGGTCTTCGATCTTGAGAAGATCACTTCTGCGAGTCAGTTCATGTCAGGTGTCATCGACGGGATGACGCCTTCGGGCCTGCAGGTGCTCGGCGGTGCAAGCACCCCGACGTCTGGAACCGCAAAGTTTGTTCCTGACTTTGTCGTCTCAGCGAGCATCGACAATGTCATCGATCACGTGTGTTCAGCTAGGTTCCAGTCGGGTTCAAACACCGCGCTTACGTTTCAGAACGTTACAAACATCAACTCGACGCTCATCTTCTGCAGGACGTCGGCAGACGAGTTCAACTATTCGGCGAATCCAACGTTCGTTGACAACGATAACAGGATTGTTGTCATCGATCAAGGCCAAGAAGATACACAGCAGTCGTTCACCTTTGTGACGTCTGTCGGTCTGTATGACGCAAACGACAACCTGCTCGCTGTTGCAAAGCTTTCGCGACCCGTTGAAAAGTCGCCCGAGAGAGACTTTACCCTAAGAGTTCGACTTGACTTTTAGGATGTTTTTTTACTGGTATACAGAGCAATACGCTGAATTACTATCTGTACATGCCGATGTACGGTTACGTATGCAAGAAGTGTGGTACAGAATTTCAATCGCCTAAGAAAGGTAAGAAGTACTGTTCACATGAGTGTTTCGCTCACCGCTTTGATCCTGTGACGAAGACGTGCGAGACCTGTGGATGTGAATTCACGGTCGCGTATAGGTTTAGAGGTCAGAAGACGTGTGGTAAGGAGTGTGCAAAGTCGGTGATCTCAAAGACGTTGAACGCGCGTGAGGTGAAACAGTGCCTTGCGTGTGGGAAGGACTTTGAGGTTGTGCAATCGTACAAGGACGATGCAAAGTACTGTTCGTACGAGTGTTTTCTCTCGACTCGAGCAACTCGTCAGCCAAATGTAACAAAGGTCTGTGAGTATTGTGATCAGGAATTTGTTGTTCCGTTTGTGAAGAATAACAGGCGATTCTGTAACAAGAGCTGTGCAAACAGCGGTGAAAATAATGGGTCTTTTGGACTAACTGGATCTTTACATCCAACATCAAATGTTTCAAGTTGGAATAAAGGTAAGACAAAGTACGATGATTCTCGGTTACGAATGCTAGGCGAAAAGATATCAACGATCATAGCTGATAAGATCGTTAGTGGAACATGGTCACCGCCTTCTACGGGATTCAAAGGCGAACACTACACCGGCATAAAGAACGGTGGTGAAGAGGTTTACCTACGTTCATCGTTTGAAAGTGCTGTTGCTCGAAGTCTAGACGAGGACGATGATGTTGTATCGTGGGTTCACGAACCGTTCAGGCTTCCGTACATGTTCGATGGTAGCATTCACAATTACGTACCTGATTTTCTTGTTTTCTTTAGAGATTGTACCGAACTGTGGGAAGTCAAACCAAAGATGTTGACTGAAACTGTGCAGAATATCGCTAAACGTGAGGTTGCTACTGCATGGTGTACTTCAAACAAGACAACATATAGAGATGTTACAGAAGATGACATTGGCTTGCTGTCATGTTAGAAGGGATACTTACACGAGATGGCAATCGTCACGCTGACAAAGGATGACTTCGACTCATATTCGGTGCTGACGACTCCGACGCGCTACTTTAGGTCGAGTTCGCTTGGCGGTGTGACAGGGTCAGTCTACGTCTATGCGAGGCACTCTGACGTTGAGAAGGAACTTGCACCGCTCGATGCGTTTAGGGACGCGACACACGATGACTCTGACATAGCGGCGTTGGTGAAGCAGATCCAAACGTTCGGTCGCTTTATCATGAAGAACCCAACGTATCCTGAGCAGTGGAGACCTGCGTTCAACGCGGCGCTCGAAACGTACCTTACAAAGGTGAACGAGCTGGGTACGTCAGCGCGCAAGTTCAAGGCAATGGAGGTAAACAGGTTCGTGCCTGGGACAAGGTGGTCTCAGAACATGAGCAGGAAGCTAACTGTCAAGAACACGCTTAACAAGTACTACAGGGTTCTCTATCCGAGCGCGCAGTGGGCGTTTACGAACTATAACAGCCTGAACTTCTTTTCATCATCCCAAGTTCCGAATTCGTCGGCGCTCATCTACCCGATGAGGTCAGCTCCTGCTGAACATACCGGATACGCGACAGGATCGTACATTCCGAGTGGCGCATTTTCGCTTGATTTCTACATTAATCCGAGGTACAAGTCGTTCGAGGGAGACGCCGGTCCTGTCATCGTCCCTGGGACGATCATGCATGTTCCTGATGTGTTTGCGGTCTCGATGATTACGGGTTCGCTCCGTGATGAGCGTAGCCGTGTCGATTCCTGGCGCCTTATGCTACAGGTAAAACACTCGACAAATATCAATCCGTCGATGGCGCAGACGAACGTCGGTGGAAATTATCCGTATGACATGATCTTCATGTCTGATAACAACGTGTTTCGTCACAATAGGTGGTACCATGTCGTCGTCAGGTGGGGGACTGATGCTGTGAACAATGGTACTGGTTCGTTTAATATTGACGGTGTCGATAGGGGTAAGTTTGTCATTCCGTCGGGAACGATCGCACTCGAACTTCCGGCGTCTGGTTGGCAGGAACCGGCAGCACTGTTTATCGGCAACTACTTTGAACCTTTTGATGGCGCGATCGACAATCAGGCATTGACGTTCTTTGGTACCGACACCGCGCTTCGAGAGGGGTTGGACGAGCTCGATGATGTCCTGAATCAGAACGAACCGAATGACTATCAGATGAGGTTTCCGCTCGTTGCTGAGATGCATGATGTTGCGATCAAGCGTCACTATATGGACGATGTTGATATTGCGGCGTCCGCGTCTGTTGGTCCGATGGCGATCGATTCGGGAAGCAAGGGAATCGCGTTCTATCTTCCACCGTTCTTCGTTCAGGAATCTTCATTTAGACAGTACGTTACTGACCGTGGAGGGATTCTACAGACACCGTTCTTTGAGATCGACGGTACGACAGACGATCCGTTCAACGTGGCGATGGCATTTGGTGTCAACGGCCATTACATGAACCTTGAGAACTATGTTCGAGACTTTGCATCAGACAACAACCCAAGGCTTCATCAGTTGTCGGGAACGGCGATCTCGTACACGACTCAGGCACGTGAGGCCAACGAGTTTCTATACGATGATCCGTATGTTCGAAAGCGAAATTTGACAATCCTGCCGTGCGACGATGGAAACTTCAGGCCGAGCTACGAGCTTCTCATGTCAGAGAGCCTGAATACGAAGTTTGTAAATGACCTTGGATACGAGGATCACAGCCTTGTAAGCCTAGACAACCTGCTGCTTGATCAGTCGCTTATATTCGGTACAGATTTTGATTCGATCAATGGAGATGATTCAAAGTCGGATGATAAGGTTGAGGCGTTCGTAAACGAGCAGATCGGTTTTACGCCTGAACAACCTGGTATCTCTCCGGGAGCTGCGTTTAACACATACATCAGGGCGATCAACGATTCGATCGCGTCTGGCAACTATGGAGCAGGCGTCCAGGCAGGTGCTCCGCTGACGATCTTCAACAGGACACGTGATTCCAGCAGCAATCAGGTCACGTTCTTCGACTTCAGCAACCTGTTCTACGGCGATCGCATCGTGCCAGGGACGTTTACGATCAAGGATCCGTCTATCACGGGTTCTGGCGGACACGTTTCGCTGACGTTGAAGGATGATGGTTTCGGAAACCTCTACAGGGCAGACTGCCAGACGAGCGCATCAACGTGGTGCAACGTCGGTAACATCTACTACAACGAGGGCATTGTCGTCGTCAAGAATCCGAGTGCGTACTTCTTTGGCAAAGAAGAGTACGAGATGTCGTTCAAGGGTGAACGTCGAGTCCACGTTTTGAACGTGAACGTTGTAGTTGGAAAGAACGAATTCAACTCATCATCCAATCCAAACTGGATGCCTGTCTCTGCGTCAGCATCAACAACAGACCCAGACCAGGACTTTGTCTATATCACAGGTATCAACTTCCATGATGACAACATGAACGTTGTTATGAAGGCACAGCTAGCACAACCGATCACGAAGAGGTTTAGGGATAAGCTTGCGTTCAAGGTGAAAATCGATTTTTAGGATTGCCAATGCTATGAGGGTGATGTATAATTCCCTCATGCTCATCGAGATCAAGGAACTTCCTCGTTCCAAACCTGGAGCTCGTGGTCTTCCACCTCGAATCTGCATCCTTAAATGTGATATCTGTGGAAAGACGTACGAAAAGAAGTATGCTAAATCTCAGGTCAAAGCCAAGATTCATCGTTGTTCATTGAAGTGTGCATATGCTGCTCGCGGTCCCGGATCTCGCGGCGGTGAAGTTGTAGTCAGAAACTGTGCTCACTGTGGTAAAGAACTTCCACTGATGACAAAGGGAAGCATCTCTAGCGAGCATAGCTTCTGTGGTAAATCATGCTACGCAAAGTGGCGGTCAGAACATCCAGAAGTCTATGCTGCAAATACCGCCGCGATGCATACGCCTGAAGTAGCTACAAAGATATCGCAGAGGGTTCAAGAACGTATGCAGCAACCTGGTTATGTTCATCCTATGCAGGGTAAACATCATACTCAAGAGACGAAGGATGCGATCTCGCGGCATCATAGAGATACAGGTTGTCTCAATGGCGAGAAGAACGGGATGTTTGGACGTAGGCATACGAAGCAAGCGCGTGAGAAAATGTCAAACGCCGTATCACGCCGCATTATTGAAGGACGAATGATTGCGTATGGTTCTAAATGGAATGTGCATGGACATTTTTATGCAAAGAAATGTTCAAATTACGATGAATGTTTCTATCGATCTAGCTGGGAACTTAAGTTCATGCAGTGGCTCGATGCGAATGATGCAGTTGAATCGTGGGAATATGAATCGGTTCGTATTCCGTACTGCTACAACGAACACAAACGTTGGTACGTTCCTGACTTTCTCGTGACGTATATCGATGGGACACGTAGGATGTACGAGATCAAACCTGCTGAGTTTGTTTCTACGGAACGTGCCGTGTTGAAGGAAGCCGCTGGTAGGAAGTTTTGTGTTGAGAATAACATATATGAATATGTTGTGTTGACAGGAGATTCATTGTGCCAGATGGAAGTTACTTAGTTTAAGAGAAATGTCGTTTCTTCTTCGTAGTTTTGTTAAAAATGTTCTACTACAGGAACGTCGTAGGGATGACCTTGCTAAATTAAGTGAGTTAGCAGGTGATCGTAACCTGTTCATAACGTTCCGTAATCATTTAACTTTAAATACGAACGTCAGTACACAGTACGCAACACCTCTTGGATTGTACGCATATCCATTGACGGTTGATATTGTTCGTCAACTGAAAAATGATGAGTTACCATTTGCAACAGAGATGAAGTACGTTGTGTTGTTTGAATGTACTTCACCACAATCATTGCTAAAGCTGCAACACATCAATTCGATAGATGATGCACTTGATGTATTTTCAAGAGTTGCAACTGATATTGAAATCGATGATGTTCGTGTTGATCTTGAAGCGTCCGGTAAGAATCCAGCGGAGGGGCTTTGGGCGTTGTTGTACTCGTACGCAAACATGCGAAGAGGAAAATATCGCTTCAACAAAGTGACATCAACGTTTTTTGACAAGTTTAGTGTGTCATATGACTTGACATCAGGTCACGGTCGTTCTGTTACAACTTTGCTAAAGCGTGCAGGTTATTCTGGGATTGTTGATTACGGTGATGGAATCATTCATCACAATGAACCCACGCAGGCTGTGTTCTTTAATGTTCCGGATTTGAAGATTGTTGAAGCGTTTGACAATCCTCTCATTGTTGGGCGTGAATTTATAAAGAACGATAGTGTTAATGTACGTAGCTTTGAAACATTGATCTCTCAATTGAAGAATCAATCAAAAGGTATCATCGTAAGAACGTTCAAGACAATGAACGTAATTGGGTTGTTGTCAGATCCATCTAAGATCTACCAAATAAATTGGAAAAAGATCAGCCCTGCTATAACGCAGCTTCTTCTAAATCATCCTGAGGTGCTTGATATTGACGGCACGATGGATCGATTATTGCTTGGGTTCGATATTGATAGGTTACCAGATCTCGTCAAAAGAAAGTTCATGAGCTTTAACGTAATAACAGATATGCTTGCGCAGCAAGGTCAATTGTTAAGTGCCCAACAGGCGTTGCGTTTGTATGATGCAGCTGGCAATAAAAAGAAGGAACTTATTGTTCGCTACATTGATAAGCTGTGTTATGAACCTGATGAATTCGATAAGATGATGAGCAAATGAGCAAAAATCCCATTGTAGATGCATGCAAGTTCTGTATGTTTGCACATGATTTTGATGTTGGTGATTCAAGGTTTTTACCAAACATCGATCAGATGTTCGTGATCAACAGGTATTTCTATCGTCCGGAAGCTGCGATCTTCAAAAAGAAGCGCCGTGTTGGGATGTCAACGTTGTTTATGTTGCTAGCGATGTATGAATGTATAAACGGAGCAAGGGTCCATGTTTATGCATCGACACCACAGATGGCTGCGTACAATGCTAGGATGTTTGAAGCGTTTGTGTCGACAACGTGTTTATCGCAGTCATTTGGAAGGGCGTTGACGACAAAGTCGTTTTCAAACGGCGCATTTATCGATTTTAAGGTCGCAACAGTACCAAACCTACGTGGTGTTTGTGGAGACGTAGCGTTCATTGACGAGGCGCAGTCCCTTAGGGAAGAGTGCTTCATTAAGGAAGCCCTGAAGAATCGTGTAGCAAACAATATATCCGTGTCATGGACAATTGATGATCAAGGCAACACGATTCCTGTGCCCGATAAATACGCTCAGCTCGTATGCAGCCTTACAGAGTAACAAAGGCATAATAACAAAGGAACGCGTCAATGACGTTTAGAACCCATCGGAAGGTTTCGCTTGTCACTTGCATTCCAGGGTGTCTTACCACCTATCGCACCGGGTCCAGTTCCCAATCCCAATCCACCGCTGCTAAAGCCAGTTCCGCCTCCGCCCATGCCTGCGAATGGGCTTGTACCGTGAGCAGCTGACATTGCACCTCTGAAGTGTCTTTGTGGTTGGCGCCCCTGGAATGAAAGACCCCAGCCGATGAGTTCCTGCTTGACGCTTTTGATAAGTGCTTGGCTCGGCAACGCTCCTTCGACGCCTCGTTTGTTGAAGTCGATGTTTCTTGCGAGTGCCTGAAGCTCTGCTGTTGAGTACGAGTCCTCATCGTTGTCCATTTTGTACTCGACAAACGTCGCAACGTCATTGAACTCAGGCATCTCCATGAGCTCGAGTACGTCCTCTTCGAATGCTAGGTCTCCTGATGCCTGTGTCTGCCTGATGCTCCCGCCACGTTTGATACGATCATCGTGTTTTGCTGCGTCTTCCTCAGCGGTACGAGATCGTTCACCGTACCAAGGCTGGCTCTCAATAATGGCCTCAATGAATTCACGAAGTAGGTCGACGCTCATGAAGCATATTTATGCCCGTGGCCGTGAAGCGACGTCGACGTAGGAAAAGAAAGTACCATCGAGGCATTCATACCTCGACGAAGCTTCTGAACGCTCCAGTAAAGTATAGGTCCGGGTGGGAGCTAAAGTACATGCAGTGGCTAGACGAGAATGATGATGTTGAATCGTATGAGTACGAAGCGATGTACATCGAATACGTCAGCAACAAGAGGACAGGACGTGTGCGGAGATATCTACCTGACGTTTATGTGCACATGGTAGACGGGTCGCACAGGCTCGTAGAGATCAAACCCTCGTCCAAGGTCAACAAATCCACCAACAAGAAGAAGTTGGACGCGGCACGAGGATGGTGTCAGGCACACGGTGTAATGCTGGAAATTGTTACTGAGGTCACACTAAAAGGTCTAAACATCCTATAAAAGATTAAATTTGGGTGACTTACATATGGTTATGTTTATCAGCGTAGGAAAACTTCGATCGTTGGTATTGAGTGTTCTTTCAGAGGGTCGCCTCGAGCAGGTAAAGGAACGATTTTTTGAGATCGAGGATGTTATTGACGTTCTTTCACAGAATGATCCATCACACAGCAACAAGTATCTAGCCTGGATGGCTCGTCAGGTGATGCATGGGTTCACCGTAGAAAAAGTCATTGAATCTATCAATCGATTTCACTCTAATATTAGGAGGATGTCTCCTGAACTTAGGGACATAAACGTATTTCATGATGTTGACGCACTAGATGATGAGGTCATGAAGGTTGCAACCGTGCTGACTCGTCGTCAGATGGATGCAGCTGCGCGCCAAGAGGCGCCAGTTATCTACAGTGATGGTCCAATCATACTCAGGCGTATCCTCTCACATGCTGCGTCTAGCAAGTATGGGAAGGGTACAAAGTGGTGCATATCTTCTCGTTGGAACGATGAAGATTGGAAAGCTTACGCGCGTACATGGAACATTTATGTTCTTATCAATTCAAATAATTCAAGAAAGATTGCAATCATTGCGAACAAGAACGGCGATTCCGAGTGGGAAGTCTATGATGAACAAGATGAGCACTTTGAGATAGATGTAGACGATGACGTATATAGGGCGATGGGCCTTGTAAACATTGCCATTAATCGAACGTTTGATGATGATGTTTCTGATATCATCAAGAATTGGGGTTGGATAGATGCGATACAGAATGACATTGAGCAAAGCACCTAAACTTGTTGTTCGTTGGACAATATTGCGTGCATACGCTGGATATCGATGTCATTTATCATATAAATGTAGGTAGACTTGCCAGATCTAGGCGTATGTTGTACCTTTGATTTCACTATGATACCTGAACTCGTGCTTGGGCTCGACGTATCGACGAGCGTGACAGGAATTGTTGTCCTTGAGAATGTTGGCGACTTTGAACCGAAGAAACACGTCGTTCACTGGACGCCGTGCGAGCTTGCAAAGCACAAGTCATTCTGGGACAAGACAAGAGTCCTATACGATGCGTTGGACGATGTTCGTAGGATGTATGCGTTGGACGTCGGTGCAATCTACGTTGAGGAACCCATGAAGCGCTTTGCGCAGGGGTTCTCGTCAGCTCAAACTGTGAGCATTCTCCAACGCATGAACGGTATCGCCTGTTACATTGCGTATACGATGTGGAACGTTGAACCAACGTATGTCAACGTTTCGTCGGCTCGAAAGGCGGCGGGTGTCAAAGTCGTTCAGACAAAGAAGGATCCACAGAATAGGAACGCCAAACAACAGACGTTTGATCACATGTTGGCGAACGATCTGAATCACGTGCAGTGGCCACAGAAGAAGTCCGGTGTTCCCAAGGACTTTGCATACGACGTCGTCGATGCATATGTTATTGCCCGTGGAGGCATGTTGCTGAACAAGTAAAGGCGCATAGCGTATTTTTGATATGTGCTCTCTTTGACGGAGAAGATCGATTTTATAAGAAGGGTGTTTGGATCGTATCAGCTTCAACGCAACGAGAAGAACATTGCCGTCAAGTGCCCGCTGTGTGGAAACACGTCATCAGACAAGAAGAAGCTCGTCATCAGATTAGAGGATGATCTTTGCCATTGTTGGGTCTGTGGCTATAAGGCAAGGTCGCTTGTTCACCTTCTCAAAAAGTTTTCAAGGGACGATCTTAGAGAGTACGTTGACAAGTTCTACGACGGCAAGAAGAACGTAGACATCGATGATGTTGAAAAGAGGATTATCAGGCTTCCTGACGACTTCAGGCTTCTTGTTCTATCGAAGGACGATAATGATCCAGATACAAAAGCGGCGATCAAGTACTGTCAACGACGTGGATTATCAGACAGAGATCTTTGGTTTTACAAGCTTGGGATCTCCAACGATCGTCGTTGGTATAGGAGGGTGATCGTTCCGAGTTTTGACCGCGAGGGAAAGTTGAATGATTTTGTGGGTCGAACGATCGGGAAGAACGTTCTTCCAAAGTACGATTCGCCTGGACATGACAAACTAGGAAACATCTTTAACGAGCTGTACGTTGATTGGTCAAAGCAGCTTGTTCTATGTGAAGGTCCGTTCGATGCGATGAAGTGTGGTGACAATGTTGTTCCGCTTCTTGGAGCAGAATTGAACGAAGAATCCTTGTTGTTCGAACGCATTGTTGTAAACAATACACCTGTAGCGCTCGCCTTGGACGCCGACATGGAAGAGAAGATACCGCTGATCGTTAAGAAACTAGAAGAGTACGACGTATCAGTTGTTGTCGTACGTGTCGATGATGATCCAGGGGCACTTACTCGTGAACAGTTTGCCGTTGCTCTTCGAGATGCACGTCCGCTGACGTGGTTCAACAGCATACAAGAGAAGCTACAACGTGCTGTGTTAGCATAATTTAGGAGAACATATGATCAGGATTGCTCACCTCGCTGACGTTCACTATAGAGGGCTTGCACGTCACGATGAGTACAGACAGGTTTTTGATGCGTTTGCCGAGGACGCATTGGCTGCGTCTGTTGATAGGGTCTACGTTGCAGGCGACATCTTCCACACAAAGACGACGGGCATAAGTCCAGAATACATCCAGGAGATCTCTCGTTGGATGACACAGCTCTCGTCAGTCGCAGAGACACATCTGATTCTTGGCAACCATGATGGGAACCTGATCAACCTCTCGCGTCAGGATGCCGTTACGCCAATCTTTGACCTCGTTAAGCAACACGGTACGAAGAATCCCATTCGCCTCTGGAAATGGAGCGGCGTTTACGATTTCGCGCCGGGGATGAAGCTGTGCCTGTTTAGTATCTTTGACAAGGAGACCTGGGACAAGGTCAAGCCCGTCCCTGGCTACGTCAACATTGCAACTTATCATGGACCAGTAAGCGGTGCACGAACGGAATCTGACTGGGTCGTTGAGGGTGATGTCTCGCTTGAGATGTTTAAAGAGTATGATTTTGTTTTTCTCGGAGACATTCACAGGCTTCAGTATCTCTGCTACAGGATGATCAAAGGAGAAGAACGACCTTGGATTGCATATCCTGGTTCGGTATTACAGCAGAACTATGCGGAGGCAATCGATCATGGGTACCTGCTTTGGGAGATTGAGGATGCAAGAGACTTTGACGTTTCGTTTAGAAAGCTTCCTAATCCACGTCCGTTCATCACTGTCAACTGGAGGGGGAATGTTGAATCTACTGTTGAGCAGGCTCGTGGTTTTGGTGATGGCGTTCGTGTCCGCGTCAGAAGCGATAGACACATAGCGCAAGGTGATTCTGACGCATTATCGACGGCCTTGAGGAGCGAAGCCGGTGCATCAGAGATCACGTTCAAGTCAGACGTTGTTGTCGGCAATCCTGTTTTCAAAGGAGAAGACAACCAAACACTCGTCAGAGATGACTTCAGGAATGCAGATGTTGTTCTGGGCCTTGTGCGGTCGTTCCATTCGAGCACGTCTTTCAATGATGATGACATCGACCGCATGCGCAGCCTCATCAACGGGTACATCCATACGATTACCAATGGTGATGATGTCACGCGTCATACAACGTGGTCGTTGCGTGAGTTCAGGTTCGACAACCTATATGGGTACGGAGAAGGAAATGTCATCAACTTCGACAAGCTAAACGGAATCACAGGTATTTTCGGTCCAAATAGGACAGGAAAGTCGTCGATCCCAGGCGGCATCATGTATACCTTGTTCAATACGTCTGATAGAGGAATGATCAAGAACATCGACATTTGCAACGTCAGGAAGCCTTACTGCTACGGCAAGGTGAGGTTCTCTGTAGATGGTGTCGATTACATTGTTGAACGTCAGACGTCGAAGCACGAGACGAAGAAAAAGGGCGTGTTCAATTCAATCACGGCATTGAACATCTGGAAGGTCGAGCAGGACGGATCGCTGAACGATCAAGTCTGTGACAGCAGGAACAATACAGAGAAGGCGCTGCGTAAGATACTTGGAACAGCCGAGGACTACCTCCTTACAGGATTGTCATCGCAGGGTGAGACCGATTCGTTCGTCAAGTATAGGTCGACTGCACGCTGGCGTGTGTTGGCGAGGTTCCTCGATATTGACATCTTTGCAAGGATGGAACACTTGGTAAAGGAGGACATCAAGGGATTCAAGGCACAGCTTCGCAACTTTCCAGAAAGGAACTGGGGAGAGCTCGCGAGGGATGCCCGTCGTCGTCTAGAGGAATGTACTGAATCGATCGAAGGAAAGGTTGATGAGCTTCAAAAGGTAAACGCTCGTCTTGCTGATGTGAACGCGCTTCTTACGGCGCACGGATCAAAAGTTGTTGTTACGCCTGTTCAGGTTGAACAGTTGAGAATGAAGCTCGAGTCCGATGAAGCGCAGCTGCTTGATAATAAGGAGGAGCTAAAAACGCTTCGTTCAGAAAACAAAGCGAATGAGAAGAAACTTTCAAAGATCGATGATCTTCTAGCTCAGCATGATATCACAGCGCTTCGTGCGAAGGTCGATGAAATTGGAACAGCACGAACTCGTGTAAGTGACCTCAAACATGCATTAGAACGTCACGATTCGACGCTTGCATCAAAGAAGCGTTCCGCAAAGTTGCTTGAGACAGTGCCCTGCGATGACAAGTTTCCTACATGTAGGTTCATTAAAGATGCTCATGAGGATAAGGCAAAGATAGCAGAGCAGGAGAGGGTCGTGCAGGAGGCGCACCAGCTTCTTGTAGAGGCACAGGAAATGTTTAAGTCGATGTTGGAGGACGACATCGAAGGACGTCTGAAGAAGCTTGAGGCACTTCGTGATCGTCGGTCGAAGCTCGAACTCGCGATCTTGCGCAAGAAGAACGAGATTGACAGGCTCGAACACGCATTACGGGCAACGGAAGAAAAGGTCGAGCAGGACATGTCGACGTTGCAGGAGCTCGAGTCGGCGCTGAACGACGAAGAGAATTCTGAGATTGTTCAGCTTCGAACTGAGTCTGACAACATCAGAGAGCGCATCGATGAGATCGATAACGAGAGGTTTGCCCTTGCGACAAGAAAAGGCAGGATTGAGTCAGAGATCACGAATATGCTGACAGAGAAGCGCACTCGCGATGAGATCCTCGGAAACATGAGGATTCACGAGCTGCTGGCGATAGCATTTTCGAAGAAGGGTATTCCACGCACAATCATCACGAGCCAGCTTCCTGTCATCAATATTGAGATTGCAAAGCTTCTCAGCGGTGTTACGAACTACAAGATCGAGTTTGAGGTCGAAGACGGTACAGATCGCCTAGAGATGTACATTGACTACGGAGACTCACGTAGGATCATCGAGCTCGGTAGTGGTATGGAGAAGCTCGTTGCGTCGATTGCAATTAGGGTCGCGTTGATCAACGTATCGAGCCTCCCACGCCCAGACGTCTTCTTCATAGACGAGGGCTTCGGTGCCCTTGATTCTCTGCAGATCGAGACAGGCACACGTCTCGTTCGTGTGCTAAAAGATTACTTCAAGAATGTGCTGATCATCAGCCACGTCGATGCGGTCAAAGAGATCGTTGACGGGTTGATTGAGATCACGAAGGACGAGCAAGATTCACGCGTTGTGTATGATTGATGCATGCGCATCTCGCGTTGTCGTGTTCGTACCGACAAAGAAACGCACATAACGGTCACAATCGACCGTGAAATATGCACCGTTCCAGTGGTTTGCCCACTGTGCAGGTCGGTCATGCGTTCATGGGACGACGAGGTCGCATGGAACGAGCTGAGCTGCTGTGATGCGTGCGCTCAAAAATGGGCCCGACAGGACAAGGAGCGTTGGGTTGCAGGATGGCGTCCTGATCCTCAGGAGGTTCAAGATGCCGTTCGTGATCGTCCACGATTGTTTCTTGCTCAGCAGATATCATGAGAGCGAGATACCTATCTGTGGAGATACAGGAACATGCCTGCAAAGATCGATTACAACGCCCTTGGACAGGCGCTTGATACGACTTGGGGTCGTAGCTCGACGCCGCTCACATCGTCAACATCAGTGAAGATGCAACTTGCTGGCGAAGGCACCATCAAGGTAAACTACGCATCGATCGTTAGCTTTAGAAACCAACGAGAACTTCAACAGACTCGTGCAAGGTATGTTGATGAGGCCCGCTGCATCATCAATGCAACGATAAACGATGTCAAGAAAACGTACAAGGAACTGACGGGTAAGAGCATCAAGACGTCTGAAGTGACGGCGGATGACTCGCTTGAGGTTATTGGTCTTGCAGTGCATAATCCCATCAAGAGAGCGTATGCACGACGTACTGCAATATTTGAGATCGCATGACCAAGAAGCAACAGGTTGTAGAGATCCTCAAGTGTGGCAGAGATCCATCGTACTTTATCAACAATTACGTCAAGATCCAGCATCCCATTCGAGGGTTGATTCCGTTCAAGACGTACAAGTTTCAGGATCAGTGTCTTCTTGACTTTGAGAAATACCAGTTCAACATAACATTGAAGTCTCGCCAGTTGGGACTTTCGACAGTAGCGGCGGCATATGCTGTGTGGCTTGCGATATTTCATCGTGAGAAGAACATCCTTGTCATTGCAACGAAGCTTCAGACGGCAACAAACTTCATCAAAAAGGTGAAAGTTGCACTTGCAGGTCTACCAGACTGGTTAAAGCTTCCGAAAGAGGTCGGTATTGCAAAGACTGAGGTTACGTTTGACAACGGCTCACAGATCAAGGCGATCCCAACGTCAGAGGACGCAGGTCGTTCAGAGGCGTTGTCGCTCCTCATTGTCGATGAGGCGGCGTTTATTCGTGACTTTGGAGAGATCTGGACAGGTTTGTATCCCACGTTGTCAACGGGTGGTCGAGCCATCATCATCTCTACGCCAAACGGCGTTGCGGGTGTAGGCGCTCAGTACTATAGGATGTGGACAGAGGCAGAGGCCGGTCAGAACGACTTCAATCCAATCAGGCTCGAGTGGACGATTCATCCAGAGCACGATAAAGAGTGGTTCGATAAACAAGCCCGCCAGCTTGGTGATCCCAAGAGGATCGCTCAGGAGCTTCTCTGTGACTTTCTTGCGTCTGGTGATACGTTCCTACAACCCGACGATCTAGCATGGGTACGTTCACAGATCAAAGAACCTATCTCTCGTGAAGGTTATGCACACAACGTTTGGGTCTGGTCAAAGCCACACCCTGACGCCAAGTACGTCATGTCTGGTGACGTTGCTCGTGGCGATGGAAACGACTATTCAACGTTCCACATCATTGATGTAGCAACATGTAATATCGTTGCTGAATTCATGGGTAAGCTTCCTCCCGATAGACACGGCGAACACATGGCCGAGTGGGGGAAGAAGTACAATGATGCTCTCCTTGCCGCAGAACTAAACACGTATGGGTATATGACGAACGTCAAGCTTCGTGACATGGGTTATCCACACCTCTTCTACAAGAAGTGTAACATGGATCCTTGGTTATACCTTGCGAGCGATGATGAGCTGCCAGGGTTCGACAACCAAAAGAAGACGCGTACGCAAATTCTGTCAAAGCTTGAGGAGTCGATCAGGAACAGAACATTCCATTCACATTCACGTAGGTTGTACGAACAGCTCAACACGTTTGTCTGGAACAATGGCAAGGCGATGGCGTCATCTGATAGCCACGATGACCTTGTGATCAGCGCTGCTATCGGTTGTTGGATTGTTGACGGTGGTGACAAGGTAACAGAGGCAACGCTTGCAATGACAAAGGCGATGCTTGCGTGTTCTCATAGGGAACAGGGCGTACGCCACGAGAAGCTTGCACAGATCGACAACGTTAAGCCCCTGGTGAATCCAGCGTTGTTGGGCATGAATCCACACAGTGTTTACAGACCACGCGACCCGTCACAGGTGAGTCGTAATGCACGAGTAGCACCGGGAGCGTTGAACGACTTCAACTGGCTTTTGGGTAGATAGTTAATACGTTGAGAGGCGTAACAACATGGACAAGAAGACCGCTGGAAAGAATAGCACCGTGAAGATCACGATCAGTGAGAAGCGGATGCGTGAAATCATCAGTGAAGAACTTGCTGCTGTCATCAAGGAGGCCGGCAAGTCTGTCATCACCGAGGACATGCAGACCGAAGATGAGCAGAAGAAGTCTCACGAGATCTCTGCCGCAGCGAGCACGCTCCATGATGCGATCGAGTCTTTCGAAGGTGAAGACCTTCCTGACGTACCGTCGGAGCTCGCGTCAGCGCTCCAGTCCGCAAAGTCGGTGTTGGCAAACATGGCTGATAGTCCAGGTCAGTATAAGGGCGGTGCGCCGGTAGCAGACAGTGGCGCTCCTGTTGAAGGAGAGAGGTTCTAACCTATACGAAGTTCGACTTGATTTTACCATCGAGTATAGCTTGCTCGTAAATGGGCTGGCGAGGTCAAGATGCCAAAAAAGACATCAGTTTCGTTATTCAGGCGCCTTAATCGGCTGTTCAGGAGCGGTCCGCAGATCAGAAGAAAAATTCGCACGTCTGACACGACGATGGCGGTCCCCGACAAGACAAAGTCGTCGGGTGTTCTGCTGTTTCAAAAGTCGATGTCACCGACGTATGCGACCATCACGTCAAACGCGTACAACCTGAGTGAGAGGTTGATGCGTTATCAAGATTTTCAAGAAATGGAATACACTCCTGAACTGGCAGCGGCACTCGACATTTATGCTGATGAGTCAGTGCCTCAGGATGAGAAGGGACGCATCCTTCACATCTACTCGGAGAACGAGAAGATCAAGGAGGTGCTTGAGGACCTCTTCTACAACGTTTTGAACGTTGACTTCAACCTGCGTCCGTGGGTCAGGAACCTCGTCAAGTATGGAGACTTCATCCTCTACAACGACGTGCATCCTGAGTACGGCGTTATGAACGCGTTCCCGATTCCGGTGAACGAGATCGAACGTGAAGAGAACTACGACAGAGAGGATCCATTTGCGGTCAGGTTCAGATGGGTCACGCTTGGGAACAGGACGCTCGAAAACTGGGAAATTTCACACTTTAGGCTTCTTGGAAACGACATGTTCCTGCCGTATGGTTCGTCGGTTATCGAACCTGCCCGCCGCATCTGGCGTCAGCTGATCCTCATTGAGGACGCGATGTTGGTCTACAGGGTGGTCAGGGCACCAGAACGTCGTGTCTTCTATATTGATGTTGCAAACATCCCTCCTGACGAGGTTGAGAACTACATCAACCAACAGAAACAACAGTTGCGTTCGTCGCAGGTTATCGATCGTGAAAGCGGTCGAGTAGACCTTAGATACAACCCGCTCTCTGTAGATGAGGACTACTTCATCCCAGTTCGTGGGACGGAGTCAGGAACGAAGATCGATACGTTGACGGGTGGACAGAACACCGCTGCCGTCGAGGACGTCGAGTACATTCAGAAGAAGATGATTGCCGCGTTGAAGATCCCAAGGGCGTACCTCGGATACGACGACATGCTTTCGTCAAAGGCGACACTTGCACAGGAGGACATTCGCTTTGCGCGTACGATTAATACAATTCAGAAGACAATCATTGCCGAGCTGAACAAGATCGCAATCATTCATCTGTACGCACATGGCTATACAAACGAGGATCTCATGGACTTCAACCTTAGGTTGACGTCTCCTTCAACGGTCGCTGAACAGCAGAAGCTTGAGCTCTGGCGAGCGCGTTTTGAGATCGCAGGTGCTGCCCCCGAGAACATGTTGCAACCCAAGTGGTTGATGAAGAACATCCTCAATATGACAGATAAAGAGATCAGAGAGAATGCAGCAGGCGGCGGCGGAGGCGCTGGTGGAGGAGGCGGGGGAGGTAGCCTTGCTGGTGACCTCGGCGGTGGAGAAGATATCTTTGGTGGCGGCGACGAAAG